>Ga0209515_10003497_pt1 | contig 22334 bp, 4 predicted proteins | sample Subgroupgradi54m_FD_187454 | JGI IMG/M metagenome (GOLD analysis project Ga0209515, IMG submission 187454) | Subsurface groundwater microbial communities from S. Glens Falls, New York, USA - GMW60B uncontaminated upgradient, 5.4 m (SPAdes)... ... | reverse complement strand
AAGTAAAATCATGGATACTAGTTTATCATAATTCTTTTTTTAAAGTCATCTCTTAATCCGGAGCTTAGGGAGTAGGCGCAGCGTTCGTTGGAGAGGGGTAAGGCGTGATGATTTGTGGCACCTTCGCGTTAGGATTTGGTTTAATAGATGGAGCCGGTGTTACTTGTGGTGGTTTTTGTAAATTAGAGACATTGACACTAGAAAGATTTGGGTTTTGTAACGCCGCACTGCCTGAGGCAATGTTTGTTTGTTCTCCCGTTGCTTGCTTACCAGTTCCAATGCTCGCTTTTAAATCTGCTAGGAGCTTAGATGCTATTTTATAGTCAGGACTATTCGTGTCTTTTTGGAGTAATGTCACTGCCTGTTGCGCTACCAGACTCGCATTTTGTAGATCACCTTTGTCTCGTAAGGCAATAGCGAGATTAAAGTACGCATTAGCATAGTCAGGTTTGAGGTTGGCGGCGTCAGTAAAGAATCTGATCGCCAAATCATAGTTTTTAGCAGCATAATAGATTCCTCCAACGTTTATCCTAAGGAGAGGATTGAGTGGATCGCGTTGAATCGCTTGACCATACGCATCGAGAGAAAACGTTAATGCATTTTGAGCAACACCGGTGATATTTCGATAAATTGATGCCAAGACTTCCCAGTTTCGTGGAGATCGAGGACTTAAAGCAACGCTTGCTCTGCTTTCGTTGATTGCCTGAGAGAGAAGGGCTTGGATGGTTTTCTTTTCTTGATCTGTTAAGGTATTTTCTCCTGGTTTCTGTTTGGCAGCGATCGCATTTGCTAGAGCGAAGTTGGTCTGAGCCATGTCCACTCGATATAAATCAATTTTAGGATTGAGCGCTTCAGCTTTTTGTAAGTATTGATAGGTTAACGTACCGTTTTTATTGGCTTGGGATAGGGCAAGACGGTGATAGTAATCAGCAGCAACAACAGTAAATGTTCGGTACAAAAGAGGGACAGCTGTAATGACAAAGACAATAAGGATGATTACAGGGAAAAGATCAAATTGTTTGTTGTCAGACGTTGAGGCTTTAAGACCCATGGAAAGCTCTGTCACTCGGTCACGGATAGATTTTTGGGATACCATCAAGAGAGCAAAGATCAACAGCGTCATTACAAGAGAGACCAAGGTCGTCGCATGGATTGCAAGAAGAAAGATGCTCAGTAAGCCACTGATTGCAAGAGCAGGGACTAATACATGCGTATTATCAAGATGGGCATCTGGGTTGTCGAAAGATAATTTTTTCCAGCTTATTCTTGCAACGACTAAGCATAACGATACTAAAGCCAAAAGCCCAACGATACCTAACGTCCCGAGTGTCTGGAGGAATTCGTTGTACGCTGTATCAAAAGAGAAGTTCCAGAATTTCAACAGATTGAATTCAACTGGTTTGTAACTGGTAAAGTTAAAAACATAGGAAGAAGGACCACTACCAATAAACGGTGCATCTCTAAAAGCTGAGGCGGTGATCTTCCAAGAAATAGCAAAAGGTAGTTGGATCTCTTTAGGAAAATTCGCCTCGAGCTGCTGCACTGCATTGAAGGGTTGTGGTAGTGGCAGGTAAGCAAGCGTAAGTGTTATCGCAATGACGACAACAGGGATTAAGAATAAAGCAAAAGATTTTTTGATTCGTTCTGGTTTTGCCACAAAGAGACAGAGTGCAAGAGCAATAACGAGTGATACCACACTCGCAAGAGACCCAATAACGACAATGGTGACGCCAAAGAGAGTAGACAAAGCGACAGCTAACGGTACGGAAAGATATCTCTTTGGATTAAAGAGCGAAAGGAGTGGTAACGGCAAAAGCAAGAGTAAAAAGGCAATGGTAGAGAAAGAAGAGCCAGTAGGGGTAAAGTTAACTGTCTTTGCAAAATCAAATGGTAAAAAGATGTGAAAGAAAGAGGAAAGGGTTATCAGAGCAATGACGACACCACTCCCATAAAGCATATATAGCAAAGATTTTAGTTGCGTAACTTTTTTTAGATTAGAAACAGTCACAAAATAGAGTACGATATACGTTATCCAAGCAACAGCAGAACCATGGACTTTGGGAAAATTACCATACATTGCTGCTTCTTTTGAGACACTAAAATACGTTGACAGTACTACTACACCGAGTAACAGTAACAAAGGGATATCCAACGGAGTTCTCGTGATAACAATTTTTCCTTTAACGACTCCGGAAATAATCCAAAGTCCTACGAGAATTGTGGTAACCACAACCAAAAATGCCAACTTAGGCATCTCATAAAATTCAGTCGTTTGATTAAGAAAAAGCAAAGGAGTTAATCCAGCCACTAAAAGTAAGAGGAAGGTAATTGTATGATCTAAATAGGTAGAAATTTGTCTTCGCATGATTTAATAAGTAATTAATTAATCCAGATCAATCATAAACAAAAAAGGAAACACTCGTCAATACCCAATTTCGCAACTTATCCCTTGACAGCACGTAAATAGCTTCAATATAATCAGTTTATGTATCAGTCATTTGTTTTCTCCTACTTCCTTAAACGCTTTCCGACTGACGAGGTCTGTCTTGAAGAAATTAAAAAACTGCGATATCCAAATGGGATTCAGTGTTTTATCTGTAAGAAAAAAACAACGCATTACAAATTACAGAGAAGACCAGCCTATTCCTGTAAGGTGTGCCGAAATCAAATCTATCCGTTAGCTGGGACAATCTTTGCGAAATCAACGACATCTCTTCGAGTATGGTTTTATTGTCTGTTTCTCATGACGCATATGCGAGCTAATATTTCGGTAAAACAATTACAGCGTGAACTGGGAGTGACATATAAAACTGCATGGAGAATGTTTCGAAACACGCGGATGCTTATGGCTCAGAATAATGGAGACTTATTATCCAGCATTGATGAAGCGAGCATAAACAAGGTACACAAATGGGTATTTTTTAATGCGTTTGAGATAAAAGTTGTCGAAAAACAAAAATCGGCAGATAATTAAATTTTGCTTGATGATTTTATCGGTTTTGCTGCGCGTTTTACTAACTCAAAAAAATCTTTTTTGAGATTTTTTCTCTCAGTTTTCAGCAGCTCTTTTACTGTTTTGTCTTTGATTGTTATCCTTTTTTGCTTTGTCATAAGATACATATAAAGATTTATTGTAGTTTTGTTCCTCCTTGAATTCTTGAGCCTCCTTGTATTTTGACATCACTAATTGCAGCGGTGTTGATCTGTGGATATTTACCAATTTGTAAAACAAGGTCGTTGCTTCTGGCGACTCTGAAACAAAACGCTTGAGCAGTACGATCATACGTCGTGTTATCGAGTAATGAAAAATCCCATTCACCTACTTGATCTCCGTTAATTTGGGCAGTCGAGTTAGTAAATGGATTGGATTCTTTATACGTTTGAGTAACTTTAGTTTTAGAAAAATATGTTGGATCGTTGACGTTACTGATAAGATTTGCTCCGTCGGCCGGAGCTAAGTCGTTCAATGAGATTTGGCTTCCTGTCGTTGGGACATCTGTCCAAGTAGAAGGCGTACCTCCTATTGGGGAGGAGCAAGTGCCTGTGCCAGGATCCACAAATTGTAGTTTATAATTTCTTAGACTAGCAGCGATCGTATCGGAAGTATACAAAAGAAGGCGTAATCTAAAAGCTTGATTTGCGGTAGTAAGCGTATAAGGAGTATCTTGGGTGGTAAGAGGGGTTCCGACATCTGTTGTGACAGGGCCTGGATTATTAAACCACCTATATGCAACGAGTGTTTCTAGATTTCTATCAAAACCAAATCCATACGGCTCTGTGTCATTATCGGCAGAAGCGCAAAGATTGGCATGGATAGAATTTGCATTTTTTGTTGACCAGGAAGTTCCATCCCATTCTCTATCCCACAGTGCGCACTGGGTACCGTTATCATCATGATAGAGGACAATCATACTCGTCGTATTAAGATCGCTATAGAGTTGCATGCCTTCTATGGTTGAGGAGGAACCAGCTTCTGTTCGTAGAGCAGAAAATCCTGCAGTATCCGTCCAGGTGAGCCACGATAATTGCGCTGAAGCCGTTGATACCGCTAGCGTCCACATGGCTTTACCGGTATTATTTTCAAAAGCTGTATCGATAAGATTGTTTGTTGTTGCCGAAGTGCATTGTACGCTATTGCCATTTCTGGTAAGCGTTGACCCAGTCCATATACTGGATCGGCAAGCTGGAGTAACCAGTTCTTGCGTTGCGATAGCAATATAGTTACTGGTTGATCTGGGATCTGCTGAGGCAAATAGCCAATCAATATCATTCGTAAAACCGGTTATGCCAGACGTTTCAGTTTGCCAGGTTCCGGCAGTAAATCTGCGGTAGAGAATGTCATTATTTGTAGTACCCCAAAATATCATAGGGATACCACTTTGTGTTTCCCAGGCTATATCAAAGGCAGCATTTGCACTTGTTGCTGCTGTTGTTCCGGACGCATCGGTAAATTGATTTCCAAATGCATTAGTGGCGCCGTTCCAAATCATCGCTCCAATACGATTATTGTTATTGACATATCCAACTAGAATACTATCTGATTGAAATTGTGGTTTTAATTTTACCCATCGTTTGAAAACATCAAATCCTGTTCCCGCGTTGCTTGCCGAACTGTCCCATGTCCCTCCAACTCTTTTGTAGTATTTCAGTTGATTTGTCGAGTAATCACTGTAGACAAAGAGTGCGTCTCCTGATAATTCTTCATAAGCAACGTCAAATGGACGAGTCACATCAGCTGTTGTAACACCAGTTAATGGAATCGTTAAACTTAATGACCATGCTGTTCCACTCCAAGTAAAAACATAAATGGTATCAGGTGAGATGTTATCAAGTAACGCAACAATTTTTTCTCCGGTTTTTGGACTACTGACTTCTCGAAACCATCGACTATCACTTGGCGTTGTTGACATTGAGGTTGCTGCACTTCCAAGCGCTGGATTCCATGTCGTACCCGTCCAGATCCGTGACCATGTGTTATTTCCACCGTTGTCTTCATAAGAAACAAGTCCTGATGTTGAATTGATCGCATCGGATGCGATTTGCCATTGACGAGCCTCTTTAAAGGAGCCAATTTGTATTGGCCCGAGTAAATAAAATTCAGGTGAAACCAGAGGAAATGTTATAAAATAGGTAAAAGTTTTTGCTGTTCCTGCCTTACTATTTGTATCCCAAATGATACGGGTAAAATCTCCGTCTTTTTCAAGGTGACCGTTGTCGCTGATATGTTCAATAGCGAAATTTGCAGGAACAATATCCGTTACGGTTCCTTGATAGTCTTGTGTTGCATTGACAGTAAATGTTACGGGATATGGTGCTCGCGGATAAATACGAGTTGGAAAACTGGTTCGTTCGACGTCAAACGGTATATTTTCGTCAACTTTAAAATAGTCTTCAATTTCTCTTTTTTCTCCTTTTACTATCGCACTGACTTTCATTTGATAAATACCTGCTGTTGTTGTTGTATACTTTGCTTGGAAATCTGCTTCGTTGGTAACGGTGATCGGACCACATTTGCCACTATCTGCAATTGTTTTGTCCGCAAGAGAAAAATTTGTTGCATTTCGTTGTGGATCTGTAATAGTCATTGTCACAGCATCAACATGATTGAATCCTGCCAGACATTGGGTTTCGCCTTTATCATTTAACACACCGATACCGATTTTTGCTGCTTCTCCTGGTTTGTATAGTGATTTATTGGTATTGACAGCGATAACTCCCCAAGTAAAATCTTGTTCGACAGTAACCACTCCTTCCAGTGTTCGGAGTTGAAGACTCAATTTATATTTTCCTGGTTTGAAATTCGGGATGTCTTGGGGGTGAATGATCAGTTGGTGTTTTTCTTCATTAATACGTATTTCTGCATCGGGTTTTTCAGCGGCATACGACTCATGCACAATTGTTGCCTGAACGAAATTTTTTAGTTGCTCTTTTGATGTCGTCAATAATCTGTTAAATTTTTGCGCTGTAATATCCAAAGTAAATTCTGGTAATTTATTTGCCGCGACACTTACTGCTTTGTTGGTTTGATTCGTATCAAGGGAAATGTGATCAATTTGTCTTTGCGTTTGGTGAGATATTTGGGTTCTGACAATTGCTGTTTGAGAAGAAATAAACCAAAGTCCTCCAATAAGTACGAGAACAAATATGACACAGCTTATAACAACTTTTTTCATCAGAGAGCGGTAAATCTATTATAGCAAATGCAGCTGTGTTACTAATTAACAATCCACCAATTAACTTTCAGGTCTTCTGGTTGTGGGTCTAATATCTTGATGATAAAGGTGTTGGTGCTCGTTCTTTTGGTTGAGATTGCAACGGGTATATCATCAGGTGTTGCAAAGATTCGTGAATTGGTGGTCAATGCGCTCGTTGTCGCTGTTATTTGTGTATCTCCAGCGGGGATTGTTATTTGTCCAAGTGATGCAGACAGGACGTTTGATGTATCGATAGCAATTTTTTTGGCAGTAATCGTACCGTTTACTTTCATATTGCCGCTGGTATCAATCGTAATTTTGCCGTTTAAGATATCAATGCCGCCAACACCTTGGTCTTGCAATTTAAGATCACCGATGGTATTGATACTTGCATTACCTGTCTGATCCAAACCGTTGATCGTCATAACACCGGCAGTAATGTTTCCGGTAATACCCAGATCATGTAGTGTTGTTCTTCCAAGGACATTAAGTGTTCCGGAAACGGTTGCTGTATTGACATCTAATGTATCAAGTCCAAGTTCTCCAGCTGAGCTGGCAGTAAATCCTGCAAAAGTTTGTAGAAGATTGAGTGTTGCTTCTTGCGTTGCAACTCGATCTTGCAACTGTTTCATTTCTGTCTCAATGCTCACCACTCGATTACTTAGTTGTCCTGCTGTTGATGCGCTACCGCTAAAGAGATCATTCATGTTTTGTCCTCCAATTGTAAGCTGTTGGACGTCAAGACTGCCTGCGTTGACTTTGGCAGCGACGATATTTGAAAAGACACCTGCTCGTGTGATATCTTCGCCCTGTGCATTCTTCAAAACATAGTTGCTGTTGCCATTATCAAAGATATTGAAGTTACCAGTGCTGGTGATATACACATCTGGGTCATACCATGTTCTGTTGATATATGCTTGGACTTCACCGATAGCATTTGGATCAGCAGTAACATATGAGCTGATTGCTCGTCCTATGATTTCTCCTGCTGCTGTTGCTTTCATTGCGACACCTGGTAATGGAGAAGCTGCAAGCGCATCACCATTTTTAATCGTACCATTCATCGTTGAAACGTTGATTGGTAGCTGTCCCATAAGTCCGATGATGACGTAATTGGCATCACCTTCATGATCATTTCCGACGACGATTGATCGGTCTGAAACGACACCAACAATGTTATTCACGGTGGAGGTGCACGCAGTTACGCCGCCATTTTCTCCAAGACACATCAGTTCACCAGGTTGGGTTTGCTCCTCTGCATCTTCTTTTCTGAAGTATTCAGCATAGTCCGCGCCACCCGCCGTGTAGGAAAGATTATTTGAAGCACTTCCTTGGAATTTTCCGACCACCAATCCAGATCCTGTCATGAATTGCAGGAATCGATTACCGGTTCCTGGAGCCGTCGTGTCTCCTGGTTGTCCCATCTTAATAGCCAGACCTATAGAGCAGCCAACTGTTGGACTACATGTAGTAGCAGCACCCAGTTTGGCAGTATTCTCAATCATGGCAGATGCGGTAGCTGGGGCATAATCACTAACGTAGAATTTGTAGGGAGCAAGTGCTGCTGATTGTGTGCCGATGTTGACGTTACCATTTTGTTTGATAACAAATCTATTTCTTCCTGAAGTCGATGCCGTAAAGAGATCGCCGTTGCCAGTATTGTCGACAACCAGAGAAGCGAAATTGGTATTTGCTGATATTGAAGCGGCAGGCGTTGTTGCTGAATTACCTCGAATATCAAGTGCTGCAAGCGGGGAGGTGGTACCAACGCCTACGCCTCCGTTTAGATAGATATTGGTAGCACTGAGGTTAAGAACACCTGCCGTATCATTATCTATCGTGGCACTATTTTGCAATCGTAAATCAGTCGTTACGTCTGTTGTCGCAATATTTATGCCGTTCGTAATGGAACCGGCAGTACCTGCGGTAGAAGTAATTCTTAAAGCATCTTTAACCGCACCTGATGAATTCTCGGCATTACTCAAACATAAGAGACATTGAACAAAATTGCTCGTAATAGACGTAGTAGTTGCTGCAAGATTAATCTCTTGTCCAAAGAGGTTGATGTCATTTTTGTTTGTGTTGAGTGTGATTCTTTGTCCAAACAAATTAGCAGCAGTTGGTGCATTGGATGTTGCGGTGTAATTAATAGTGTATCCAACGTTATTACTTGTCGCAGAACTGACGCTCAAATTGAGGACACCTGAAGTTTGTGAATTTAAGGTGCTCGGATTGGTGTCTGCATCTATTTTAATCTGTTGTCCGGCAGGCTGTGTCCAGGTAGTTCCTCCAGAAGAAGTTAATTGAAAGAAAGGCGTACCATTTTTATTGACGTTGAATCCACCTGTACCTCCGCTCACATTTAAGTTAACATCAATTTGGCTAGCACCACTTGGTTCAATGGTAATGTTTCCTGTACCACTTCCGATAATCGTTGTACCAGCAGGAGCTTGCAGTTGTACATCGCCATTTGAGAGAGCAGCAAGGGTTGGATCAGCGACGTTCCCTGAGGAGAAAAGGGTCAAAATACCATTCTGGGCACTGTCTTTACCCAGCTTGAGGTCTGTTTGCGTTGCTGAAGTATCAATCAATTGCAGTAAGTTATTGGCACCATCGCTAAAGGTGAAGTTGCCACCGTTAGCAAACGTAAGCGTTGGGTTATTAAAATTAAAGGTCAGGTTGCCAAGTGTATTTACTTGGAAAAGATCACCGTTACCAACCGTGAGAAGGGCAGTAGGGGTTGTATCTCCAATGCCAACATTGCCACCATTGCTAATAACAAATCTCGTCTGACCGGAGTTGGATGCTGCCAAGATATCGCCTGAGGCAGTTTGGTTCAAAACAAATGCTGCGTTCCCTCCAACACCACCAGAGACAGAGAGTGGTGCCGATGTGGTTGCTGTTGGACCAACGCTCAAGGTATTTTGGATCACGCCACTGCCTGTGGAATTGAATCTCGTTGCAAAAGCAGTATTTGCTGTTGGCACTGATCCGGCTGTTCCCGCTGAACCAGTATCAAGATACGAGATGCTGCTTGTCGTGAAGTAGGTATTTTCTCCGTTTGCACTTGTTCCACGGTAGACTCGGTAGGATGTCGCACCAGATACCGCTGTCCATTTGACCGTGATGGTGCTGCCAGCTCCGACAGCTTGAGAATTTTCCGGACTTGGTGTTGTCTCATTGCCTTGGAGATCAACAGCGGTCACTTTGTAGTAATAGGTACCATTAAGCGATCCGCCGCCGCCGGTGGTAAAGGTGAGCGCTCCAGGAGCTGACAGGTTGTTCCCATAATTTCCGCCAGCGCCAACGACTAATAATTCAGATGGGGAGGAAGTGCCAATACCGACATTGCCGGCAGCTGCAAGTAATGCGTAGTTGTTGGTGCCACCACTTGCAGAGAAGTAGCCTGCGGTGTTGGTGGTCGCATTTGTTGCTGAGAAGTAACCAGCATAGTTGGTGGAAGTGGTTCCTGAATTGGTTACTTGCGAACGAATACCATAGGCAGTGTGCGAGGCGTTCGCATTAGCTCCTGATCGGGATACATCCAACAGATAAGAATTTGCGCCTGCGCCACCTGCTGTTGATGAGGAGTTGAGATTCAGGAGTTTTCCTGTCGTGAGTGTTCCCGAGGTGAGATACATTGCATCGCCTGAGGTAAGTGATTGGGCATTGAAGTAATAGGCAGCATTTGCGCCCGTGGTGGTGGTATTTGATGAGGTGAAGGATTGGGTTGCGTTCGCACCGGTTGTTACGCTTACGGATGAACCGGAAGAAGCATTACCAATTGCTGTATTCCCCGAAGACGTGTTGATATTAACTGGTGCGCCGTTAAGATTGACAGCGCCACCTGAGGTAATAGTGGCAGAGGTGAGACCGGTTGCATTGATTGATCCGGAAGTTGGAGCAAAGGTTAACGCACCAGTTGTGAGCGTAAATCCGTTAGAAGCGGTTAAGGTTTGCGTCGAAGTAAACGCACCAGTATTCGTTGTTGTCATACCGGATCGTCCAAGAGTTAAGCTGTTGGTGTTAGTGTTTGTCCCGATGTTGACCGAACCATTTGTCGTTCCGGTTCCAGCATCAACATAGACAGATCCACCCGTTGATGATCCGGCTGAGGTATTGGCTCCGAGTAAGGAGAGGTTGCCGCCAGTTGCCGCTGAAACTGAATCTGCTCCTTTGAAGGTCAAGTTGGTTCCGCCCGTAATGGTGGTAATATCCGCAGCAGTTCCGCCATTGACTGCAAGGATACCATTCTCATTGACGGTTAATTTGTTGGCGCCCCCTGATTGAATAACCAAAGAAGTGTTGGTGGCAGCATTGTTGTCATTGATGACAAAAGCGTTCGCAGTACCCGCATTGGTGAGGGTGAAGGAAGTTGGTGTACCCAAACCACCGGCTAAGGTAAAGGCGATGTCTCGTCCTGTTGTTGTCGTGATGGTATTGCCAAGACCATAGGCAGCTTGCAATCCATCACAGGTCACTAAGATATTTGCGCTATCAGTACAAATAGTATGCGTTCCGGTTCCTGAGGTAATCCCACTCAAGGTGATGGTGCCGCTTGAGGTAATGCCTGTTGCGCCAGAGATCGTACCGGCACTGGTGATACCGCCGACATTGTTGTTGAGTCCGCCACTGATTGCTGCTCCACCGGTGACGGTCAAACCACCAGAGGAAATGTTGGTTGCACCCGCAATAGTTTGTCCGACAGTGAAGTTATTGTTTTGACCTTTGTAGGCAACGTTGGTCAACGTTCCAGTAGTATTAATACTTGTTCCATTCAATTGGAGAGCACTTGTTGCATTAATCGTTGCAACAGCAAGGGTTGCTGACGCGCCATTGTCAGTCAGGGTCAGAAGCGTGTTTGGTGTGCTTTCGGCATCTTGAAGCGTAAGGGTGGCATTGTTACCCAGAGTTCCCAGCGTGATTGTTGGGATAGTGCTTGAGAGCGTCAATGGTGTTGTACTTGAAAGGGTAACAAGACCGGAGGCAGCAATGGTTGTTGCACCAGCAATTGCTCCGGTTGCGGTAATACCGCCAGCGTTGTTGGCAATACCGCCGGTAATATTTGCTCCAGCACTGACGCTAAGTCCACCGGCGATGGTTTGCCCGACAGTGAAGTTATTATTTTGACCTTTGTAGGCAACGTTGGTCAGTGTTCCCGTTGTGTTGATGCTCGTGCCATTAAGTTGAATCGCAGACGTCGCATTGAGTGTTGCAACACTGAGTGTTCCATCTGTTCCATTGTCAGTTAAGGTGAGGAGCGTATTTGGTGTTCCGGCAGTGTCTTTAACCGTGAGGGTTGCATTTGAATCAGATGCACCGAGTGTCAGGGAAGGAGTGGTACTAGAAAGGGTGAGCGGTGTGCCACTTGAGAGAGCGACGTTGCCGGATGCAGCAATGGTGGTTGCGCCAGCAATTGCTCCGGTATTAGAGATGCCACCGGCATTATTACTCAGACCGCCCGTAACGCTTAACCCACCGGAAGAGATGCTGGTCGCACCGGCGATGGTTTGCCCGACAGTGAAGTTATTGTTTTGACCTTTGTAGGCAACATTGGTCAATGTCCCAGTCGTATTGATACTTGTGCCATTGAGTTGCAAGCTACTTGTGGCATTGATGGTACCAGTTACGGACAAGTTACCAGTGCTACCAGCGTCAGTTAAGGTTGCTAGGGTATTACTGTCTCCATCTGCAATGGTGAGTGCGCCATTAACGCCAGCGCTACCAAGGGTAAGTAGTGGAGCGTTGTTGGTAAGCGTGAGAGGAGATGCACCAGACAAGGTGACTGTACTTGATGCAGCAATGGTGGTTGCGCCAGCAATTGCTCCGGTTGCGGTAATACCACCGGCGTTGTTATTAATCGCATTTAAGCTAGAACTTCCAGGAACAGTTAAGGTTCCGCCAGCGGTTAAGGTGAGGTTTCCGGCGATATTTTGACTGGTCGTAAAGTTATTGTTTTGACCTTTGTAGGCAACGTTGGTCAGAGTACCGGTGGTATTAATATTTGTTCCGTTCAGTTGAATGGCACTTGTTCCGTTGATGGTTGCACCGGTAATAGTTCCAGAAGCAGCAATGGTTGTCGCACCAGCAATGGCACCGGTGTTGGTGATCCCCCCGGCGTTGTTATCAATGCCGCCGGTGATGTTGGCACCATTTGTAACGGTAAGTCCACCATTTAATGTCTGTAATGCAGTAAAGGTATTCGCTTGGTTGAGGAACGCAACATTGGAGAAGTCAAGATTGACGCCGTTGATTTGGAGATGAGAGACTGCATTGATCGTATCCACAGTCAGCGTTCCGACTGTTCCATTATCAGTTAGAGTAAGCAAGGTGTTTGGTGTGGCTTCGGCATCTTTGATCGTTAAGACACCGTTGTTGCCCGTTGTTGCAAGGCTGATGTTTGGTGTGTTGTTAGAAAGTGTCAATGGAGCGGCGCCGGACAGAGCGACATTGCCCGAAGCAGCAATGGTTGTTGCGCCAGCAATTGCCCCCGTATTAGAGATGCCACCGGCATTATTACTCAGACCGCCCGTAACGCTGAGTCCGCCAGAGGAGATGTTGGTCGCACCGGCGATGGTTTGCCCAACAGTGAAGTTGTTGTTTTGACCTTTGTAGGCAACATTGGTGAGTGTGCCGGTGGTATTAATGTTCGTACCGTTAATTTGCAGTGCAGTGGTTGCGTTAATGGTTCCGGTAACAGCGAGATTACCTGTTGATCCGGTATCGGTTAGTGTTGCCAAGGTATTAGCATCGCCATCGGTGAAGGTAAGAGCACCATTAACGCCAGCTGAACCAATGCTGATTGCTGGAGCGTTATGGGTCAGAGCGAGAGGAGAAGCACCAGAAAGGGTGACGGTATTATTGGCAGCAATCGTTGTCGCACCCGCAACTGCTCCCGTGTTGGTAATACCGCCAGCATTATTGTTCAGTCCACCCGTAACGCTGAGTCCGCCAGAGGAAATGTTGGTTGCACCGGCGATGGTTTGCCCGACAGTAAAGTTGTTATTTTGTCCTTTGTAGGCAACGTTGGTCAAAGTACCAGTCGTATTGATACTTGTGCCATTGAGTTGGATAGCTGATGTTCCATTAAGTGTTGCACCGGTAACCGTTCCAGAAGCAGTGATGGTGGTCGCGCCACTTATTGCACCAGCGTTGGTGATGTTACCAGCGTTGTTATCGATGCCGCCGGTGATGTTGGCACCATTTGTAACGGTAAGTCCACCATTTAAGGTTTGCAGTGCGCTGAAGGTATTTGATTGGTTTTTGTATGCAACATTAGAGAGTGTACCGGCTGTGTTGATGTCAACTCCATTGATTTGGAGTGCAGAAACAGCATTGATAACATTGGTCCTGAATGTGGCAGTGGTGCCGTTATCGGTTAAGGATGCAAGGGTATTGGTATCGCCATCTTTGATGGTAAGGGCTGCATCTGCTCCGGCGGTTCCAAGTGTGATGGTTGGCGCGCTGTTTGTTAAGGCAAGAGGAGCAGCGCCAGAAAGGGTGACGGTATTGTTGGCAGCAATCGTTGTTGCACCAGCAATTGCTCCGGTTGCGGTAATACCGCCAGCATTATTGTTCAGTCCACCACTGATTGCTGCTCCACCTGCTGAAACTGTCAAGCCACCGCTTGAGATGGTTTGGGCAGCAGTGAAGTTGTTGGCTTGAGTTTGATAGGCAACGTTTGAAAGGGTTCCAGCAGTATTAATATTGGTGCCGTTGATTTGCAAAGCACTTGTGGCGTTGATGTTTGCAACGGAAAGGGTGGCGGATGTGCCATTATCAGCCAAAGAGAGAAGGGTGTTGGCGGATGGCGTATTGGTATCTTTGATTGTCAGTGTCCCATTGGAATTGCTTGATCCAAAGGTAAGGATTGGTGAAGTAGCAGTTAAGGCAATGGGTGAGGAAGCAGCAAGTGAAACTGTCCCACTTGCAGCAATGGTTGTTGCGCCACTGATAGCTCCAGCGCTCGTAATCCCACCAGCATTATTATTAAGGCCATTGCTAATTGACGCGCCGTTGGTAACCGTCAGCCCACCGTTTAACGTTTGTAATCCACTAAAGGTATTTGTCTGATCAAGATAGGCAACATTCGTCAGTGTGCCTCCGGTGTTAATATTAGTACCATTGAGTTGGAAGGCGGTTGTTGCATTGATGGTACCGTTTACGGAAAGCGTTGCGTCTGTTCCATTATCAGTTAGAGTGAATAAGGTGTTTGGTGTGCTTTCGGCATCTTTAACAGTTAAGACACCGTTGGTTCCGGCAGTTGCTAAGGTGATATTTGGCGTTGCGTTGGAAAGCGTGAGAGGAGATGCACCGGACAATGCGACGTTGCCAGAAGCAGCAATGGTGGTGGCACCGGCAACTGCTCCCGCGTTGGTAATACCGCCAGCGTTGTTATTCAGACCGCCACTGATTGCTGCCCCACCTGAAGTAACAGTCAATGCTCCAGCGATTGTTTGCCCAGTAGTGAAATTGTTGTTTTGACCTTTGTAGGCAACATTGGTCAAAGTACCAGTGGTATTAATATTTGTTCCGTTCAGTTGAATGGCACTTGTTCCATTGATGGTTGCGCCAGTAATTGTTCCAGAAGCGGTAACGGTTGTCGCGCCAGTTATTGCACCAGCGTTGGTGATGTTACCGGAGTTGTTATCGATGCCGCCGGTGATGTTGGCACCATTTGTAACCGTCAATCCACCGTTTAACGTTTGTAATCCACTAAAGGTATTTGCCTGATCAAGATAGGCGATGTTTGAAAGAGTGCCGCCGGTGTTGATGTTGGTGCCATTGAGTTGTAGAGAAGACGTTGCATTCACATTTGCAACACTGAGCGTAGCCGAAGTGCCGTTATCAACCAGTGAGAGGAGGGTGTTTGGCGTTCCGGCTGAGTCTTTAATAGCAAGCGTACCATTTGCATTGCCAGCACCCAGGGTTACCGTTGGTGTGGTGTTAGAAAGCGTAAGCGGAGCAGCACCCGCAAGTGAAACCGTTCCCGAAGCAGCGATGGTGGTTGCGCCAGCAATTGCTCCGGTATTAGAGATGCCACCGGCATTATTCTCAATGCCACCGGTGATGTTTGCTCCGCCAGCGCTCACGGTTAATGCACCAGCAGACGTGATTGATCCAGTGCCAGTAGTTTGGATATTGCCGGAAGTGGTAAGCGCGCCATTTTCATTAATCGTCAATTTGTTAACGCCACCTGATTGAATAGCCAAAGCAGTGTTGGTTGCTGCATTGGTGTCATTGATAACAAAAGCATTTGCACCACCAGCATTGGTCACATTGAAAGAAGTAGCTGCTCCTGAGTCAGTTGCTTGATCGTAGAGAGTGAGAGCGATGTTTCGACCATTTGTTGTCGTGATGGTATTGCCGGCATTGTATGCTTGTTGCAAGGTTTCATTGAACGCACTTGAGTCACAGGTTGCGAGTTGGTTGGAAGCGTTTCGGCAAAGGATCGCTGTACCAGCACTGCCAAGTGTTGCAACTTGCGTCACATCATTAAGAACAATTTGTCCACTGCCATTAGCAACGAGGGTTAAGTCTTCGTTCGTTCCGGTTGTAATGTCGGTTGCCGCACCAGATATGGTAGTGCTTCCGCCGATTGTCTGACCGGTTGTGAAGTTATTGTCTTGCCCTTTGTACGCGACATTGGTGAGTGTGCCGGTTGTATTAATGTTGGTTCCGTTCAGTTGCAATGCAGATGTTCCATTGAGCGTTGCCCCAGTAACAGTACCAGAAGCGGTAACGGTTGTCGCCCCAGCAATTGCCCCGGCATTGGTAATCCCACCATTGTTGTTATTGAATCCACCGGTGATATCGGCTCCGCCAGCAGCAACGATCAGTCCGCCAGAAGAGATTGTTTGGGTATTGGTGAAGGTATTCGCTGCATTTTTGTACGCGACATTGGTTAGCGTTCCGGCGGTGTTAAGGTCAGCACCGTTGATTTGCAGCGTGGAAGTTGCATTCACATTTGCAACGGTTAATGTCCCTGTGCTTCCATTGTCGGTCAAGGTCAGAAGCGTGTTTGGTGTGCTTTCGGCATCTTTAACAGTTAAGACACCGTTGGTTCCGGCAGTTGCTAAGGTGACATTTGGCGTTGCGTTGGAAAGTGCAACCGTTCCCGAAGCAGTAACATTAGTAGCGCCAGCAATTGCACCGGCATTGGTAATCCCTCCTGCATTGTTATTTAGACCACCCGTAACGCTGAGTCCTCCGGATGAGATGCTGGTTGCACCGGCAATGGTTTGCCCGACAGTGAAATTATTGTTTTGCCCTTTGTAGGCGACATTGGTGAGTGTGCCGGTGGTATTAATATTTGTTCCGTTCAGTTGCAATGCAGATGTTCCATTGAGCGTTGCCCCAGTAACAGTACCAGAAGCGGTAACGGTTGTCGCCCCAGCGATTGCCCCAGCATTGGTAATCCCACCAGCGTTATTGTTGAGGCCACCAGTAATATCTGCGCCGCCGGCTTGAATGATTAGCCCTCCGGTTGCAATGGTTTGTCCGGCAGTAAAGGTGTTGGATTGGCTAAGATAAGCAACGTTGGAAAGTGTTCCGGCGGTGTTGATGTCGGTACCATTGAGTTGTAGAGATGACGTTGCATTGATATTACCGGAGGTTACTGTTGCTGATGTTCCGTTATCAACTAAGGTAAATAACGTGTTTGGACTTCCTGCTGAATCTTTAATCGTTAGGGTGCCATTCGCATTTGCTGCACCGAGGGTTACTGTTGGTGTGGTGTTAGAAAGTGTCAATGGAGCAGCGCCGGACAGAGTGACATTGCCAGAAGCAGCAATGGTGGTGGCACCGGCAACTGCTCCCGCGTTGGTAATCCCGCCAGCATTATTGTTCAGACCGCCACTGATTGCTGCCCCACCTGAAGTAACAGTCAATGCGCCAGCGATTGTTTGACCTGTCGTAAAGTTATTATCTTGTCCCTTATACGCAATGTTTGTCAGTGTTCCTGTCGCGTTGATGTTGGTGCCATTTAATTGGAGAGCAGATATCGCATTGACGTTAGCAACAGAAAGTGTTCCTGTGGTGCCATTGTCGGTTAAGGTGAGGAGGGTGTTTGGTGTGCCTTCGGCATCTTTGATCGTTAAGACACCATTGGTTCCGGTTGAAGACAGGGTAACGTTTGGAGTAGCACTCGAGAAAGTGATCGGATTGGCATGTGAGAAGGTGTTGGCTTGATTGAGATAAGCAACGTTTGAAAGGGTTCCAGCAGTATTAATATTGGTCCCGTTGAGTTGCAGTGCCGTAATAGCATTGACACTATCACCTTGGATTGTGCTGCTTGCGGTGATGGTGGTTGCACCGGAGATTGCACCTGTGTTGGTAATCCCTCCTGCATTGTTATTCAGACCACCCGTAACGCTGAGTCCACCGGAAGAGATGCTGGTTGCTCCGGCAATGGTCTGCCCGACAGTGAAGTTATTGTTTTGACCTTTGTAGGCAACATTGGAGAGGGTACCAGCGGTGTTGATATCTGTTCCACCAAGTTGGATAACACTGGTTGCATTGAGCGTGGCGCCAGTAATAGTTCCTGATGCAGTAATGTCGGTTGCGCCGGAGATGGCGCCAGCGTTTGTGAGTCCACCATTATTGTTGTTCAGTCCTCCACTGATTGCTGCCCCACCTGAGGTGACAGTCAAAGCGCCACCGATGGTTTGTCCGGTTGTAAAGTTATTGTTCTGTCCTTTGTATGCAACATTGGTGAGTGTACCAGTGGTGTTAATATTTGTTCCATTGAGTAACAAGCCAGAAGCAGCATTTATGGTTCCTGTTATTGCCAAATTGCCTGTGGTTCCGGCATCGGTCAAGGTTAACAAAGTATTTGGTGTGCTTTCCGCATCTTTGATGGTGAGTGTGCCATCAGTTCCGGCTGAGGCTATACTCACAACGGGCGCTGCATTTGAGAATCTGAGTGGAGCAGCACCGGAAAGGGTGACGGTATTATTGGCAGCAATGGTTGTGGCACCACTGATTGCTCCTGCATTGGTAATACCGCCGGCATTATTGTTCAGACCGCCGGTGATAGATGCACCGCCGCTTGTCACCGCAAGTGCACCGCCAATTGTTTGCCCGACAGTAAAGTTGTTATTTTGTCCTTTGTATGCAACATTAGTAAGTGTCCCAGTGGTATTAATATCGATGCCGTTGAGTTCCAGGGCAGTTGTCGCGTTGACTGTGTCAGCGGTGATAGTGCCAGAAGCAGCGATCGTAGTTGCCCCACTAATTGCACCAGCGTTGGTAATCCCTCCAGCATTATTGTTGAGTCCGCCAGTAACTGAAGCACCACCAGCGGAGACAGCGAGACCATTGGCAGAAGTGATTGATCCAGTGCCAGTGGTTGCGATGTTGCCGGAGGTTGTAAGAGCCCCGTTTTCATTGATCGTTAACTTGGTTGTCCCCCCGGACTTGATAGCAAGAGCAGTGTTGGTCGCAGCATTGGTATCGTCAAGAACAAAGGCATTGGCTGTACCCGCATTAGTTAGCTTGAAAGATGTGGCAGTACCAGTATCAGATGATTCATCATACAACGTAACGTCAAGATTTCGACCTGTTGTTGTCGTGATCGTGTTGCCTGTGTCGTACGCCGATTGCAAGGTGCCGGCGACAGAGGAACAGGTGGCAATTTGGTTGGAAGCGTTTCGGCAAAGTGTGGTGTTACCGGCTGTTCCGAGGGTTGCGACTTGGGTCAAATCATTAAGAACAATTTGACCAGCACCATTGGCAACAAGCGTGAGATCTTCATTTGTTCCACTGGTAATATCAGTTGTCACACCAGAGAAGGTAAGACTTCCGGTTGTGCTGATTGCACCGGAGGAAACAGTTCCGATATTATTCAAGTTGCCGGATGCATCAATCCTATCTGTTCCAGCAGTTTGTAGTGCAGTGGTTGCATTAAGTGTTGCACCAGTAATGGTTCCAGAAGCAGTGACATTCGTTGCACCCGCAACTGCTCCAGCGTTGGTAATCCCTCCAGCATTATTGTTGAGTCCGCCAGTAACTGAAGCACCACCAGCGGAGACGGTTAAGCCACCAGACGAAATGGTTTGGGCCTGCGTGAACGTGTTGGCTTGATTCTTATACGCAACGTTGGAAAGTGTCCCTGCAGTATTAATATTGGTGCCGTTGAGTTGCAAAGCAGAAGTGCCATTAAGTGTTGCGCCTTGAATTGTTCCGGAAGCGGTAACGGTTGTCGCGCCAGCAACTGCTCCCGTGTTGGTAATCCCTCCAGCATTATTGTTCAGTCCGCCGGTGATAGATGCGCCACCAGCAGCAATGGTTAGGCCTCCCGAGGAGATGGTTTGCACGGCAGTAAAGGTATTAGCTTGATCTAAGTAAGCAAGATTAGAGAGTGTACCACCAGTGTTAATGTTGGCACCATTCAGTTGGAGGGCAGAGGTTGCATTGAGCGTTGCACCAGTAATCGTAGTTGCTCCACTAATTGCACCAGCATTGGTAATGCCACCAGAGTTATTATTCAAGCCGCCAGTAACTGAAGCGCCACCGGCTGAGACGGTTAACCCATTGGCAGACGTGATTGATCCGGTGCCAGTAGTTGCGATGTTGCCGGAGGTTGTAAGTGCGCCGTTTTCATTAATCGTCAATTTGTTAACGCCACCTGATTGGATTGCCAAAGCAGTGTTGGTCGCAGCATTGGTATCGTTGATGACAAAAGCATTTGCTGTTCCAGCATTGGTCAGAGCAAAAGATGTGGCAGTACCAGTATCCGATGATTCATCATACAACGTAACGTCAAGATTTCGGCCGTTTGTTGTGGTAATCGTGTTGCCATTGTTGTACGCAGATTGCAGAGTGCCGGATGCGGCAGCACAATCGGCAATTTGGCTTGTGGCATTTCGACACAGCGGTGTCGTGCCACTTGTTCCAAGCGTACTGAGTTGTGTTACTTTACTCAAAATAATTTGGCCGGTACCATTTGGTGAAACAGTCAAATCTTCATTTGTTCCGGTGGTGATATCCGTTGTGACACCAGAGAAAGTAAGTGATCCGGTTGTGGTGATTGCACCCGAGGCGATAGTACCGATGTTGGATAGATTACCCGATGCATCGATTCGTTGGGTGCCGCCGGTTTGTAGTGCAGTGGTTGCATTAAGTGTTGCACCAGTAATGGTTCCAGAAGCGGTGATGGTTGTTGCCCCAGCAACTGCTCCCGTGTTGGTAATACCGCCGGAATTATTATTGATACCATCAACGATTGAAGCCCCACCGGTAACTGAAGCGCCACCAGATGAGACGGTTAACCCATTGGCAGACGTGATTGATCCTGTGCCAGTAGTTGCGATGTTGCCGGAAGTTGCGAGTGCGCCATTTTCAGTGATGGTTAACTTATTAACGCCACCTGATTGGATTGCCAAAGCAGTGTTGGTTGCTGCATTGGTGTCGTTGATAACAAAAGCATTTGCAGTTCCAGCATTGGTTAATTTGAAAGAAGTAGCTGCTCCTGAGTCAGTTGCTTGATCGTACAAAGTTACTGCGAGATTTCGGCCATCAGTTGTGGTGATGGCATTACCGGCATCATAGGCTTGTTGCAAGGTAACGCCGTTGACGTTTGCGTTACAGGTTGCGATTTGGTTGGAAGCGTTTCGACAAATACCACTGGTACCATTTGCAGCTAAGGTTGGCAGTTGGACAGTGTCGCTCAGAACAATTTGACCAGCACCATTGGCAACAAGCGTGAGATCTTCATTTGTTCCGGTGGTGATATCCGTTGTGACACCAGAGAAAGTAAGTGATCCGGTGGTGGTGATTGCACCGGAGGAAACAGTTCCGATATTATTCAAGTTGCCGGATGCATCAATTCTACTGGTGCCATTTGTTTGGATAGCGGTGGCAGCATTGATATTTGCAGCCGTTAATGTACCGTTTGTACCATTGTCCGTTAAGGTTAACAAGGTGTTCGGTGTGCTTTCAGCATCTTTAATAGTAAAGGTTCCGTTTGATCCCGTTGTTGCAAGGGTGATTGTTGGAGCGGAGTTAGACAAGGTGATTGGGTTGGCGCTTGCGAAGGTGTTGGTGTTTGAGAGGCTGTTGGCTTGGTTCAAGTACGCAACGTTGGAAAGGGTTCCAGCAGTGTTAATATCGGTTCCACTCAGTTGGAGGGTTGAGGCAGTGAGTGTTGCGCCTTGAACGGTACCACTTGCGGTAATATTCGTCGCACCAGTTATTGCCCCAATATTGGTAATGCCGCTGGCATTATTGTTCAAACCACCAGTAATGTTTGCTCCGCCAGCGCTCACGGTTAATGCACCAGCAGACGTGATTGATCCGGTGCCAGTAGTCGCGATGTTGCCACTGGTTGAAACATTGCCAAGTTCAGAGATAGCAAGTTTGGTTACCCCACCTGATTGAATTTGCAAGGCAGTTCCGGTTGTTCCTGTCTTGGTGTCATTGATAATTTGAGCAACTCCTGTACCAGCATTGGTCAGAGCAAAGGATGTGGCAGTGCCAGTATCCGATGATTCATCATACAACGTGAATCCGATGTTGCGACCGGTTGTTGTCGTAATAGTATTGCCACCGTTATATGCACCTTGCAAGGTTGTTGACGCAGCACTACACGTTACAACATGGTGTGAACCATCCAAACAGATTGATGTGCCAGTTGCAGTGGTTAAGTTATTGAACGTGATGAATGAATCATTGTCTGTATTGAAAGTAATGCCGTTGGTGCTGTTGGGGGAGAAGGTTGTTTGCCCATTAGCAACGAAATCGCGTCCGTTCGCAACTGAAGTATTGCCATTGAGTGAAACATTCCCCGTTCCGGTAGAGAAGGTACTCCCACCGGTTTGGGAGATACTGCCGTTAAAGATCGCATTGCCTCCAACCGTGGTATTACCTGCAATATCGACGGTTGCACTGAATGTTGCATAACTTGCAACGCCAAGTTGTCCACCCAAAGAAGTAAGGCCAGTCCCAACAGTGAATGGATTGGAGCCAGTGACCGCGGTTGAGCCATTGAGTGAAACATTTCCCGTTCCGGTAGAGAAGTTCCCTGATGTTTGGGTGTAACCAGTGATGTTTTGTAATGCACCAGCGTTGGTCAGTCTGGAAGTGCCATTGGTCAATAACTCTCCGTCTGAGAGATCAAGATTGGCAACTTGTGAACTGGTT
>Ga0209515_10003494_pt1 | contig 22358 bp, 18 predicted proteins | sample Subgroupgradi54m_FD_187454 | JGI IMG/M metagenome (GOLD analysis project Ga0209515, IMG submission 187454) | Subsurface groundwater microbial communities from S. Glens Falls, New York, USA - GMW60B uncontaminated upgradient, 5.4 m (SPAdes)... ... | reverse complement strand
AAGTAAAACCGTGAGAATAGAAAAATTTGAAGACAAAGGGATTTTGAAAAGGTGTATAATTTATCCTTGGAAATTAGTAAAATGTTAGCTGGTTTTATAAGTAAAATTAATCCCGTTTCTTAAAGACTTTAACTTGCGTTCTTGCGTACTTGTTAACTTGCAACTTTATGAACCCCATTATAGAAGTAAAAAATCTGGCCAAAACATTCGGCAAAGTGCCGGCAGTCAAAGGCATTTCTTTTGATGTTTATGAAGGGGAGATTTGCGGCCTTTTGGGGCCCAATGGAGCAGGAAAGACCACTACTATCCAGATGATTCTTGACCTTATCACTCCGACTGCCGGAGAAATAAAAATTTTTGGCAAGCATATGAAGCATCATCGCGAAGAAATTTTAGGCGCCATGAATTTCTCTTCGCCCTACGTCTCGCTACCGGGTAATCTGACCGCTTGGGAGAATCTAGCCACTTTCGCTCGGCTCTATGGAGTCAAGGACGTACGCGGCACCATTGAATCTTTGGCGGACTTTTTTGAGATTAGAGATTTGTTGCCCAAAATGACCGCTTCACTTTCCACCGGCCAGCTCACTCGGCTTAATCTGACCAAAGCGCTTTTAAACGCGCCAGCCCTTCTGCTTTTAGACGAGCCGACCTCATCCCTTGACCCGGATATCGCCGACCGAACCAGAAAAATGCTCCTCAAAATCCGAGATGAGAGAAAAGTGACGATGCTGTATACTTCACACAACATGGAAGAGGTCGAGGAAATTTGCGACCGAGTTATCTTTATTCAGCACGGCGAACTTAAAGATGTGGGCTCACCGGCCGAGCTCATAGAAAAATACGGGCGCAAGGATTTAAACGACGTGTTTCTTGCCATCGCGCGAGGGCAAACAGATTCAATATCTAATTCCTGATTTCTAATACCTAATGAAATGCAAAAATGTTCAGTTCAGACATTCGGGACTTTCATTAGAAATTAGGTATTAGATATTAGAAATTTTTATGAACCTTTATCGTATAAACGCTCTTATTATGCGGCACCTCTATCTCTACAAGCGGAGCGTGCCTCGGCTCATGGATATTTTCTATTGGCCGGTGATGGAGCTTTTGTTGTGGGGCTTTATCAGCTCCTTTATAGAGAAAATGAATCTCGCGGGCTTTAACGCGGTGACGGTATTGCTCGGGGCGGTGATTTTCTGGGATTTTCTGGCGCAATCACAGAGAGCCGTATCGGTGGCGTTTTTGGAGGAGGTATGGGAGCGGAATTTTCTCAATATATTCGTCACGCCGCTTCGGGTGAGCGAATTTATCTCGTCCACGTTCATACTGGCGGCGGTGCGAATTCTCTTGGTGGGAATTGTAATGGCGGGTATCGCGTTTTTCTTCTACCACTTCAACCTCTTCACGTTCGGTTTTACGCTCATACCTTTTGTGGTCAACCTCTTGATGTTTGGTACCGTCTTGGGGTTATTTACGACAGCCATCATTTTGCGATACGGCACCTCAGCACAGGTTCTAGCTTTCGGGTTCATCATGCTTATTCAGCCCTTCACGGCCGTTTTTTATCCCGTGTCTGTCCTCCCGCCCGTTCTCCAAAAGCTTGCGTACCTCTTCCCATCAACCTATGTCTTTGAAGGCATGCGGGGAGTGATAAGTACCGGCGTTTTCTCTTATCCTCTTTTTTGGGGAGGCATAGCCGCCAACATATTGTATGCCGTTTTCATCACTTGGTTTTTTTACCAGATGTTCGCCTACGTCAAACGGGCGGGCAAGCTCTTGAAACTTGATTAAAAATGATAGATATTAGAAGATAGACAATAGAAAATAGCCAAACGGCTGATTAAAGAATTACTCCCCTCAATTTCTATTCTCTATTCTCTATTCTCTATTTTCTATTGATACATATGAAAAAAAATACAAAGAAGGCGGACAAAAAAGGTTCGGTAAAAATGAAAAGACCGACAGTGGTCGCCGTCTCCGGCGGTTTTGACCCGCTTCACATCGGCCATGTCAGAATGTTTAACGAAGCCAAAAAATTAGGCGACAAGCTCGTGGTGATTTTAAACAACGACAACTGGCTCCGCAGGAAAAAAGGTTCGGTGTTCATGCCGGAAACCGAGCGCAAGGAAATTATTGAAGCCATTGGTTCTGTTGATGAAGTGATTATCACTTCGCATCCGGAAAACCCCGAAGACATGAGCGTTTGCAAAGAACTTGAACGCCTGCTCCCGGATATTTTTGCCAATGGCGGCGACAGAAAAAACAAGAACGAGATTCCAAATTTGGAAACCGCCGTGTGCAGCAGGCATGGCATCAAGATGATTTTCAATGTGGGCAAGGGCGGCAAAATCCAATCCAGCTCATGGCTTCTCAAGCGATACAAGGGAAAACCCGCCTAATTGTTTCGTGGTAGAATATCAGCTACGGCAGTAAAAGTAATTAAATTTTTCTAATTAATAAATTTCTAACGGGATGATCCCGTAGTAGAAATTGGCTCCGCTGGTTTGCTAGAGCCAAAATAAAGTATAATGAAAGAGTTCGAATTACAAAGCTTAGTTTAATGTAACTTTGGCTGGATGCTTTAAAGCAAACAGAGCCAATTTTCACTACGGGAATGACCAACTATAAACTGCAACTCGGTTTCTTTACGGTCCTTATCACGGTGGCTCTGATTTTAAGTTTTTTTATTTTGAAGTCTTATCTTTCAGCTTTGTTTATTGCTGTTATTCTGCGCATTGTGTTTGATTCTTTTCATGCGAGAGCCCTGCGTTTTTCCGGCAACCGAGAGAATGCCGCCGCACTGCTCTCTGTTGTGGGCGTTTTCGTTTTTATTATTATCCCCTTTGTTTTAATCGGATTTTTCCTTTTTGATGACGCTCGGAGTCTTTATGTCAAAATTATTGCCGGCGAGTTTGACGCCAATTTCCTTGAACATCTGACGACTCCGCTCTATACTTTTTTGCAGCGTTTTATTCCGGGATTTTCTTTTGATATTCTCAATTATGTCAGACAGGGTTTGGGCCTTCTCTTGGGCAATGTCGGTTCGATTTTTTCCAGTCTGATAAATTTTATATTTCAGTTTACCCTGATGATTCTCGCCCTCTTTTATCTTTTCCGCGACGGCAGCCGTTTCAGGCAATATGTCATTTTTCTTTCGCCGTTGTCGGACAACTATGACGAAAATATTTTAATCAGGCTTACAAAGGCTGTCAGTTCGGTTCTCAAAGGCTCGCTTCTTATTTCCTGCATCCAGGGAATTCTGGCGGCCCTCGGCTTCTACATTTTTGCCGTTCCCAACCCCGTGCTCTGGGGCGCGGTTACCGCCGTTTCCGCTCTCGTGCCAACTTTCGGCACGGCGCTCGTTATTGTTCCGGTAATTCTTTTTCTTTTCTGGAGCAATATGATACCCGCCGTTTTGGGTTTAATTATATGGAGTGTCGTGGTAGTGGTGTTTGTGGATAATATAATCGCTCCGACTCTTTTGGCTCGAGGCACCAAGATTCATCCGTTTATCATACTGCTAGGGGTTTTGGGCGGGCTGTGGTTTTTTGGGCCAATTGGTTTTCTGGCCGGACCGGTGGTGATTACGTTTCTCCTTACTCTCCTGGAAATGTATCCGGCGATTGTAGCTGGCGGTTTCATCTCGGGAAAATAGTTTTTCACTACGGTTTTTTACATGGTGGTTTTGAAATTTCTGTGCTAAACTTTGTGATCAAGGAAACGGGACGTAGTCGCCTCATCGGTGACCCGCCGGAGAGGCGGGTATAGTGACATTATGACAGACAAAAAAGTGATTATCGCGACCCATGACGGCATGTTCCACTCTGACGACGTTTTCGCTGTGGCTACTCTTTTGTTTTTGCTTGATACGGCGCCGGTGCTTACCGCTATTGTCCGCACGCGAGAAGAAGATTTGATTCATAAGGCCGATTTCGTGGTTGACGTCGGCGCCGTCTATGACGCGGAAAAAAATCGTTTTGACCATCATCAAGAGGGTGGCGCGGGCAAAAGGCCAAACGGCATTCCATACGCCGCCTTTGGTTTGGTCTGGCAGAAGTTTGGCAAGAACGTTGCGGGCTCCGAAGACGTTGCCGCACTTATAGATAAAAGTTTGGTCGCTTCGATTGACTCCAGTGATAACGGCACAGACATTTACAAAAAAACTTTTGCCGATGTCGGTCCGTATCTGGTTGACGACTATCTTCACAATATCCGTCCGACCTGGCAGGAGGGAACGGAGACACTTGACGCCCGCTTTCTTGAAGCGGTTGGCGTTGCTAGACAGGTTTTGAAACGCGAAATTGCTCACATGCAGGCCTTCGTGGCGGCGGAAGCACAGGTTTGCAAAGCCTATGATGTTGCGGCGGACAAACGCCTTATCGTTCTTGACGCTTTCTATCCGCACGAGAAAATTTTGGCTTCATATCCTGAGCCGCAGTTCGCGGTTTTCCCGCGGCTGGATGGCTCGTGGAATGTTAAAGCTATTCGAGACGATGTCGCTTCATTTAAGAATCGCAAAGATTTCCCCGAAAGTTGGGCCGGCAAGCGCGATTCTGAACTTGCTCAAGTAACCGGCGTTTCAGACGCTCTCTTTTGTCACAACGGTCGCTTTATGGCTGTAGCGAAAAGCAAGCAAGGCGCAATCCGATTAGCAGAGCTTGCTTTAATGACTAATTCCTAATACCTAATTTCTAATAAAATTCCTGAATTCCTAAAGTTAAACTTTGAGTTATTTGATTAGTAATTAGAAATCAGGTATTAGAAATTTCTTAAGAAAATGGCTTTCGTCGACGAACTGAAAATTCACATGAAGGCGGGCCACGGCGGCCGCGGCATTGTGTCGTGGCTTCATGAAAAAGGTAAAGAGTACGGCGGGCCGGCCGGAGGAGACGGCGGCAACGGAGGGGATGTTACAGTTCGGGCGGTTCGCGACATCGGCATTTTGGCAAAATATCGGCACGAAAAAGAATTTCGAGCGGAAGCGGGCGAGGCGGGAAAAAGTAAAAGTATGCATGGTAGAAACGGCCTTGATTTGGAAATTCTTTTGCCTGTCGGCTCGCTTGTGACAAATCTATCAAATAAAAAAACCATTGAGCTTTTGAAAGAGGGCGAGCGCGTGCTTATTCTCAAGGGCGGCCGCGGCGGCTATGGCAACGAGCATTTCAAGGGCTCAAAAAATATTCGTCCTTATGAGTGGACTCCAGGTAAGCCCGGCGAAGAAGCCGATTTTTTTATTGAACTTCGGCTGGTGGTAGACGCGGGGCTCGTTGGCCTGCCGAACGCCGGCAAGTCTTCGCTCTTAAATGAGCTCTCCAACGCCAACGCCAAAGTCGGTTCGTATCAGTTCACGACCCTTGAGCCGAACCTCGGCGATTTTTACGGCTACATTCTCGCGGACATTCCCGGGCTTATCGAGGGAGCCTCTGAAGGCAGGGGACTCGGCCACAAATTTTTGCGTCACATTGAACGGACAAAAATTCTTTTGCATTGCATTTCGCTTGAAAACGAAAACATGCTTGCCGCCTACAAAACTATCCGCGCCGAACTCAAGGCTCATAATCCCGCCCTTGTCGAAAAGCCTGAAGCGATTATCTTGACAAAAACCGACATAGTTTCCGCCGCTGACCTTGCGAAAAAACGCAAGCAATTGTCAAAAAAGTGCCCGAACATATTCTCGGTTTCCATAGTTGACGATGATGCTCTCAAAAAATTCAGGAAAAGTCTCGCCGAGCTATTAAAAAAACATTCAAGCTAGAATTTTTTGTTTGACTTTGCCCCCGAACCTTTTTGCGGTATAGTTATATCCGTACTAATTTTTTATAAGTGATAAAAAATATCTGACTACAATTGGTCTAGAAATACACCCCGAAGCAATACGAAGCGGATGCTACGGGGCAGGCGCTTTATGAACAAATATATTCCCACAATTGGTCTCGAAATACACGCTGAACTTAAAACTGTTACCAAGATGTTCTGCCATTCTAAGAACGACCCGGACGAGGAGCGGCCGAATGTCAATGTTTGTCCTGTGTGCATGGCTCATCCCGGGACGCTTCCGGTTATAAATTATGAAGCGGTCAAGCATGTTCTGAAAGTGGGCGTTGCCGTCAGTGGCGAGCTTGCCGATTTTACCGAGTTTGACCGCAAGAATTATTTTTACCCGGATATTCCCAAAGGCTATCAATTGAGCCAATATAAATATCCTTTAGTGAAAGGTGGAACTCTCAATGGTGTTGCGATTACCCGCGTTCACTTGGAAGAAGATACCGCCACCTCACTTCACGAGGAAGGTGACTATAGTCTTGTAGACTTTAATCGAGCCGGCGTGCCTTTGATGGAGCTTGTGACCGAGCCGGTAATTCATTCGGCGAAAGAAGCCGGCGATTTTGCCCGTGAACTGCAGTTGTTGCTCAGGTATCTCGGCGCTTCCGATGCCAACATGGAAAAAGGAGAGATGCGGGTTGAAGCAAACATAAGTGTGAATCAAGAATCAGGAATCAAGAATCAAGAATTAGGGACGAAAGTTGAGGTCAAGAATCTTAATTCTTTTAGGGCGGTGGAGCGCGCCGTTGAGTATGAAACAAATCGACAGGCGGAGATATTGGAGTCCGGGTTGGAGGTTGAACAGGAAACCCGCGGCTGGGACGAAACCAAACAAAAAACTTTTTCGCAACGAGCCAAAGAAGAGTCGCATGACTATCGCTATTTCCCCGACCCGGATTTGCCGAAGCTTGTGCTTAGTGAAATACCGGAGTTTTCTTCTGACGCGATTAGACGCAGTTTGCCCGAGTTGCCTTGGGAGATGAGAAAACGTTACCTGGCTGTGTATCAAATGCGGCCAGATGCCGTTGAAGTATTTTTACAGGACGAATTTCTCCGAGCGATGTTTGAAGGAACGGCAAAATTGGCGCAAGGGGACTTGAAACTTATTCGGCTTATTGGCAACTACATAGTGTCTGATATTGTGGGCTTGTTGAGAGACGCTGACGTGCATGGCAGAGCGCTTAATTTTAAGACGGATGGGTTTATTCGTTTGATGCAAATGGTCAAAAAAGGCTTAGTGTCTTCCCGTGGCGCTAAAGATATTTTGAAGGAAATGTATTTGTCGGGCAATGACCCTGAGAAAATTGCCCAGCAGAAGAAGTTGCTTCAAAAGAGCGATGCTGGTGAACTTAAAAGTATCGTAAAAGAGATTATTTCATCAAATCCGAAAGTGGCTAATGATTATAAAAGCGGCAAAGAATCCGCGCTCCAGTTTCTGGTGGGGCAGGGTATGAAGGCTAGCAGCGGTTCGGCTAATCCTGAAGTGCTCCGAGAGATTTTGCTGGAGAGCCTTAAATAGGAGAGGGGACAAAACCGCCCGCCCCGAGCCGGCTCGGGGCGGGCGGGGTTTCTTTTATAAAATTGTTCGCCCGGAACATCAGTCTTCAAAAAAATGTTCATTACCGAGTTGTGTGACCCGAGTTTTGGCGGTACTGGTGGAGAGGAATTTTTTATAGCTCGCGTTTGACGGAAATTGGCCGAGAACAATTGAGCGGTCGAGCAGTTCATCGAAGCGATTGCCGCCGACATAATCCCGACAACTTGACCATGGATAATCATATTCGCGATTGCGCCACTCGCGAAGGTCTCTAGGGTTGCGATGAATGTAAGCGGATAGATGAAGGAGTTGTGTGTTTGATGTGACATGCACCAGCTTGTAAGGTCCTTCGAAGAGATGGCCTTTGCGTTTATGTCGAGTGTTGAAATATTTGGTGTAGGAGTTTAAAACTCTTTGCATATATTTGGAAATGCCGCCTTCCATTTTTTCCTGAACACAAACATGAAAGTGATTGCCCATGATACAAAAATTAATCAGACCGACAAGCCGTTCGGCAATTATTTTTTCGCGAACTTTTCGCGTGACGCTGAAATTATTAGTGCCGTCAGTGCCGGCGCGAGAGGGAAGGTACCTATCAAGATTACGATTGAATGGCAGGGGGGACTGGCAATGGAGAAGGACGAAGAGCAAACGTTGACGGTCATTATCATCAAGACAAATAATTTGGCTGTTCACGCCGCGATTGTAGAGATGATAAATTTCACCTAAAGCTATGTTCCTTATCATCCCCATATTATAAAAGTATCGACATCGGATGTCGATACTTTTATGGGGATAAGTGGCTTTTCAATAGGGTCCAGGAGGGTCTGAATTTGGAGTTCTTTGTAAAAAGCCTCTGTGAAACACTTTTTGGAGACAATGGTTTTAAGCGGCTTAAACTAGTCGAGCCTTTACTACGGCCTTCTTCCTTCTTCTTGGGGAGGCTTTTGTGTATTTTCCTATTTTTTCCCGTCCAGCAAAAATTGTCCACAGTTTTTGTAGCTTTATTTGGAGAAGTGATGTATATTTATTATTAATGATATATGACTCAAAGGCTTGATTTCGGAGGGAAGGAATTTATATCCGCAAAAGAGGCTGCTGTGATAGCGGGATATACAAGCGACTACGTTGGTCAGCTTTGCCGGGGGGGAAAGGTTGAATCTAAAATGGTCGGTAGAACCTGGTTTGTGAGCAAGGATTCGATTTTGAAGCATAAAGAGTTGAGTTTTTCGCAAAGCGCTTCGAAAGTATTCAAGTTTATTTCGGAAAGTTCAGAAAGTCAGTCTCCAGATGCCGAAATTTTGAAAAAAAATTCTTCTTCTTTAACTGTTAGTGAAAGTTTATTGTCCTCGGCTAGCCGAGATGCCCTTGTTTTACAACCTAAAAAAGAAGCCATCTCGACTGGCAGTATTTCTGATTCTTTAAATTACAAAAGTGATTCATCACTGTTTATTCCAGAACTTAAAAAGGATTTTCCTTCTTTACCCCCGCTTGCTCCAAAACCGACCAGATTACCCTCAAAAATTAAGACCGCTTCCTTTTTTTCAAAACTTTCAAAACTTCACTCCGCCAACCCCGACCTGCTCGCCAAGGTCGGCGCTTTTGCGCTCTCAGCCACACTGGTCTTTGGGACGTTCTTTTTAATTCAGACTGACTATCCAAAGAGAGCATATCAAGCGCTCTCTGCCGCTCTTACTGGCGCTACTGATTTTACCGCAAAAATTCCGCTCTACGCGCACACTGGCGCCCTGGTCGTTTCGAAAGACCTCGCTTCGCTTTACGACGGAGCCAGTCTCGCCGTTCTAAATGTCGCCGAAACTTCCCGTCAAGTCGTTTCCGAATTTTCCTCCGACCCCTCCGGTTTCCTTTCGGGTTTCCTCGCCTCGTCCGGTTCGAGTATTTCAAATTTCGTATCGGAAGAAATGAATTCGTTTGCCGTAGGTTCTCGGATGCTTGCCGCCAGCACCGCAACCACCCTCGCCTCTGGTTTACAGAGTTCGCTTGCAAACCTCGCCGTAAATGTTTACAACGATATCAATAGTCTTTTCTATCGCACCGGCAGCGCCTTGGCCAGAATTTTTATATCAAAGCTCTCCGTGACTGTGGCAACAAATCCGAAGCCGACACCAGCTCCGGTTCCGATTGCAATCGCCACAACAACTACCACAATAACCCGAGGTTCGGTATTTCTTCCGGGCCAAGGTCTAGCCTTTGGCCCAGGACGGTCTGCTTCTCCTTCGTTGCCCAGCTATTCAGGGCCGGCGGCGACTACGCCGCCGGCCCCCGTCGTGGAAAGGTTCACCGAGCGTGTATTGGTCGGCGACATCTCCCGCGCCGAAGTGGAAGCGAAATTAAACCAGCTCAACAACGCCCTCTCGGCGAAAATTTATGCCGTATCCGCGGCTAGCACCGCTTCCACCGGCGCAAACGCCACTTACATCAACAACGTCTACCAGAATGCCGTGGCTCCGATGAATCGCATCGACAACCTGCAGAATGTTACCATTTCAAACCCCACGGTCTCCACCGGCACTTTTACCAATCCCACCATCACCGGCGGACATCTCAGCGGCCTTGCCATCACCGGCTCTTCTTTTTCCGGCACCACGGGCGATTTCTCCGGCAACGTCTCGATTGCCGGCAACCTCACGGCCTCGACCGGCTTCACCAGCTATAGCGCCTCGGTCGCTCCCTACTTCACCGCCACCTCAACGACCGCCACTTCCACTTTCGCTCTCGGCGGCGTTGCTATCGGCACGTCCACTCCTTTTGGAAATGGGCTTCTCACTGTGGGAACCTCATCACCACTTCTGTATGTTGACCGCAACAGCGGCAACATTGCCGTCGGCACCACTACGACAGGCGCCGCCAACCTCAACTTAAACGGCCGCCTTTGGGTTGGCGGCGTCATTGCCGGCAGCCAGGACGCGGGCAATAACGATACGCCTCTTCTCATACAAGGGAGCTCCAATAATGCCGGCCGCGTTCTTAGAATGATTACCCCGGATTACAATACGAACACGAGCACTGGCACGCTCTTTCTCAACGGCTTCGGAGCAACCTCGGGCAATACCTACGGCCAGATTCAAGTAATCACGGCCGGCGGTACTTTGACTAATGGTAACCTGGCGCTTAACCCAAGCGGCGGCAACGTCGGCATTGGGACAACGACGCCTGCGACGGCTTTGGACATCTTTTCAAACAGCAATGTATTTGGCGGTGCGCACCTAGGGCAGCTTTTGCTCGAAGGTAGCGCGAACAACATCGGCTTGCAGATACACAATTACCAGACAGGCGGCAGAATTTGGGGCATCAGCTCTACCGGAAATTCCGCAGACATCAGCGGCGGAAAATTCAGGATTCAAGATATAACCGGAAGCGCCGATCGTTTGGTCATTGACTCTTCTGGCAACGTCGGCATCGGCACTACCAGCCCCGGCACCACCCTCGGAGTCATGGGCCGAGCCGTCATTGCCGATTTCGTCAATGCTTCAACATTTCAAGCTACAAGTACCACAGCCACTTCTACTTTCTCCACTGGTGGTCTTACCGTCGGCACCTCGCAGTTTGTGGTGCAGCAGACGAGTGGCAACGTCGGCATTGGGACGACGAGTCCGGCACAGCTTCTTCACCTATCGTCAGCTCAACCGGATTTAATTATCAGCCACACGAATACATCCAATTATGGAAGATTAGTATTCAGGGAAGGCGGTACCGAGAATGCTGGAGTAACTTACATTGGTTCTGCTTTCTCTGATGCTTCAAGAAGAAACGTGCTGGAAATTAGCAATAACAATGCTTTGGGGGTCATTGATTTCTTTACAAACGGGACGGAGAAGATGCGAATTACTACTTCCGGCAACGTTGGGATCGGGACCACCACTCCCGCCACCACGCTTTCAGTGGTTGGCTCTGGTTACCTTACTGTGGGACTCGGCGTTGGCAAAGCCACGACCACTACTGGCGCGCTTGACATTTCAGGCAATGGCGTCTTTGGAGGATTTGCCTCGGCTTCCATCTTCAATGCGACTTCAACCACAGCGACTTCTACTTTTTCAGGCGGTGTCATTCTTGCGGGGAGCGCGGGCAACGTCGGCATCGGGACGACCAGTCCTTCGGCGAAACTTTCTTTGACTGGAAACGGTACAGGAACGGGCAGGGCGTTTGCTTTTTCTTCTTCTGACAATTTAGAAAAATTGCTGATATTAGATAACGGCAGGGTAAGTATTGGAGGAGCGAGCGGCGGAGTTTTGCCTGTTCCCCAAACACCGCTTGAAATTACTACTACGACCGAGATACCGGCGGCTGGAACACAAGGCGGGTCGTTTTCAATACAACGCGGAGACAACGCTCTCGGTCTGTTTATAGGGGTAAATTCCTTGGGTGATGCATGGCTACAAGCACAGCGTACGGATAGCGTCAACTATAATCGTATTTTGTTAAATCCAAACGGCGGCAACCTCGGCATTGGGACGACGACGCCGGCGCAGCTCCTCTCGGTTGCGGGCCACTGCGTAACCGGTGATACGCGCCTCCGTCGCAGGCGTCGCAAGAAAGGCGCGAAAGGCGATGCAGACGAGGACTATGACTACGACGAGGTCGCGATTAAAGACATCAAAGAGGGCGACGAAATCGCCTCGCTCAACGAAAAAACCGGCAGAATCGTCTGGAGTCGCGTGAACGCGCTTATGGACATGGGGGTCAAACCGATTTACAAGTTCACAACCGCCTCGGGCAAAACCATCCGCACCACGGGGAATCATCCGTATCTTGTGTTGCCTAAGGAAATACAAAAGAAACACCCCAACCTTTCGGCTGGGGCGACGTTAACGAAAGTTATTATACCAGAAGCAGTTACTATATCAAAACGAGTTATCGCATTTATTGATTATGCTAACATAAAATCGTGGGCAAGAAACAAAGGACGAGCTTTTGACTTGCTGGTGTTGAAAGAAATTTTGAGTTTAATTGGAGTCAGTGAATTGATGTTCTATTATGGCGCGGATTCTAAAAATGAAAAGATACTAAAATTTCTCAACGCCTTGAAAAAATTTGGATATGCAGTTGTTACTAAGCCAATTCAATATTTCAGAATAACGTTAGCGGAGCTTTTGGCTCAGTCAGTAAATGCGGGCTGGTTTAATGCGCTCTCTCATTCTATTAAAAATAATTTAATCAAAGAGGCCAATCGTCTTGACGCAGAGAATCTTCGGCTTCAAGTTCCAAAGGCGAATTTTGATGTTGAGATTACGATTGACGCCATTAAGAAAGCGAGAAATTACGACCACTTTATATTTTTCTCGGGAGACAGCGACTTCGCTCCGGTGATTGAAGAATTAAATAAAGCAGGCAAGCGAACGACGGTTGTTGCCGGCAGAGAATTTATGTCAACTATTTTAAGAGATGCGGCTGAGACTCACGCGAGACTGGAAGAATTGGTCAGTATTGTACCGGAGTTGGTCTATCCTATCGGGGCCGATGGTTCCTATAAAAAGCCAACACCCGCCAACGGTAGTTGGCGGGTATGGGAGAACTGTGCAACCAGTATAGCCGACCTGTTCGGTTTGTCAAGGGTGGCTGTGGATAGCGCGACCGTGAAAGATGGCAGATGGACAAAAGCGGCGGAGATTAGGGAAGGGCAGGAAATTGCCGTACAGTCACCGGACGGAAAAACCGCGATCTGGGAGAAGGTGATGAAGATTGAGCGCTTGCCCGACGAGCGCGTGTACGATATTGAGGTTGAGGGCACGCATAATTTCATCGGCAATGACATCGTGGCGCATAACACCTATCTCACAGGCGGCCTCGGCGTGGGCAGAGCCACGACCACCACAGGCGTGCTTGATGTTTCGGGCAACGGCGTCTTTGGGGGGTTTGCCTCGGCTTCCACGTTCAATGCCACTTCAACGACAGCGACTTCTACCCTCCAAGCCCTCTCCGCCGCCAACTTTGCCAACACGGCCATGACTGCGGGTTCTGTTCCTTTCTTTGGCGCAGGCGGCTACATGAGACAAGACAACAGCAATCTGTTTTGGGATGCCACGAATGCAAGGTTGGGCATCGGGACGACGAGTCCGGCGGCATTATTAAGTGTTGCGGGGAATGGATACATTACTGGTAACTTGAGTGTTGGTGGCGGTGCGGGAGGTGCTGTTTCAAATCCAACCGATCCTATACAAGCACAAGATTTTTCTTTTGCTAACGTTTTCGGTAATTCAACGAATGGAAGCTTAGCAATAAAAACACTCCTAGGAGGTAGTTTGACGGAAAAAATGCGAATTGATAATAACGGCAACGTCGGCATCGGGACGACTTCTCCTGCCACCACCTTGTCGGTAAGCGGCAACACCTACCTCACCGGCGGACTTGGCGTGGGTAAGGCCACGACCACCACGGGCGCGCTTGATGTTTCAGGAAATGGTGTCTTTGGCGGGTTTGCCAACGCTTCCACGTTCAATGCCACTTCAACCACGGCTACTTCCACTTTCTCCACAGGCGGACTCACGGTCGGGACGAATCAGTTTGTGGTGCAGCAGAATAGTGGAAACGTGGGGATAGGGACGGCCAGTCCCACAGAATTTTTAGACATTAACAGTTCAATAGCCTCAAATGTGAGATTAAAATTGACTGCCTCAAACACAGGTTCGGCAACTTCATTCTCTCAATATCCGAATGCTAATAGTGGAGGAGCGGCGTACTACGATGTGGGAACTGTCGGGGTGAAAAGTTTCTTTCGTGTCAGCAACGCTTCACTTCTTGATACTACGGCGATGACCATGACTCCCGCCGGTAACATTGGGATTGGGACGACGAGTCCGGCCTCTCTCTTATCTGTCGCTGGTACTGGTTATTTTACTGGGGGCTTGGGAGCAGGAGCAAATAGCATCACCACCGGAGCTATACCTTCTGGAACGTTGGCCTCTGTGGTAAATAGTTCCAGCTACACAAGCAGTATTAGTTTGGAAAATAATAACGCTACGGTAGGAACTGGCGCAGGCATTCGGTTTAAGGTAGATACCGCGTCAGTTGTCGCGAATATCAAGTATTTGGTGACTACCGCAGGCAGTTCAGGCGACCTCACCTTTGAAACCACAAGCGGCAGTACTGGTGAAAAGATGCGCATAACAGGTGCAGGCAACGTCGGGATTGGCATTACCGCTCCCACTACCTTCCTTACCGTAAGCAAGACCTACGCAGAACCGACAGGAGGCATATCTTCCAGCACTATTGCGGTGTTTACCAACAACAACGCGGCTAACGCAACGTCTTCAATTTCCATTCTCTCTCGCAGTTCAGGCGCAAGCTCTATAAATTTCGGCACTGAATTGGCCGAGATTTCAGGACAGATTGCGTACTTCCGTTCGGTTACCGCCCCCCGCGCTTCGACGGCAGGCAGTATGGTTTTCAACACGTTAGGAACGGATAAAATGTTGATTGACGGCAACGGCAACGTCGGCATCGGGACGACGAGTCCTGCGTCACCGCTCTCTGTGGTTGGCGATGTGATGCTGCCTTCGCTAGTGACAGGCACGAACAATAGGAGCATTTGTTGGAGCACGACCGACAACCGCCTTTTTGCGGTGAACGCCGCCTGCACCACTTCATCCATCAGGTTCAAGGAAAACGTGAACAATCTTTCGTACGGCATCAAAGACGTGATGAAACTGCGCCCCGTGTTTTTCAATTACAAAGCCGCGTACGACACCGACACATCGCGAAAGATAGGGTTTATCGCGGAAGAGGTTGTGCCGGTTATTCCAGAGGTCGGCGTGTATGATGATAAGGGGGTTTTGTTCGGTCTTGATTATCCGAAACTGACGGCGGTTTTAGCGAAAGCCATACAGCAGATAGGGAGTGTCATTAATTTGGGCGATGCCACGACTTCCGCCGCGTCAATTACGATTGACGCGGCGGGGAATGTGGGGATTGGCACTTCAACCCCCGGCTACAAATTGGAAGTGGAAGGCGATGTCGCCGCCACCTCGTTCGTGAACATTTCCACCCGCACGGCCAAGAAAGACATTGTGTATGTAAGCGATGACGACAAGCGAGGCATGGCGGAAAAAATCCGGAATATCAGGATTGCGGAGTATCGGTACAATGGGGAGAGCGAGGCGGCGCCGCTTCGGCTCGGGCTCATCGCCGAAGAGGCGCCGCCTGAAGTGCTCTCGGCGAGCGGTAAGGGCGTTGACATTTACAAGTTTTCCACCTTCATCCTGGCCGGCGTGCAGGAACAGCAAAAGCGAGTGGAATCTTTGGAGCTTCGGGTGGCGAAGCTGGAGGCGCTTGTCGGTTCAACGACACCAGAAAATCCCAAAGGTTTAACCTTTGGGGGAGTTTCGTTAGCCTCGCTCCTCTCGTCGCTTCAGAGCTTTGGCGTAACCATTGAGAACGGTATCGCTCATTTCAAAAATGTTTTGGCTGAAGCGCTCACTGTCGGTTCGGCGGGCAATGCGGCTGGTATTACCCTATACGATACCGTGACTAAAGCGCCGTACTGTTTGACGATTGAAAACGGAGTGACCAAGACGGCCGCGGGTGTTTGCGGAGCCGCGCCCGCCGCGGGCGCGGCCACCTCCACCTCGGCTATCGCCGACACAACTCCTCCAGTCATCACTGTTATCGGTGCCAACCCGGCGGAAATCATTAAAGGCACTACCTACGTTGACCTCGGCGTCACGGTAGTTGACCCTGCCTTCGGCACCACTCCCGCGAACACTAATCTGGGCTTCCACACCTTTGGTCTTGAACTCATCAACACCTCCATAGTTGGCACCTACACGCTCACCTACACTGCCACCGACCAAGCTGGCAACACCGCTACTTCTACCCGCGCCGTGATTGTCTCCGACCTTGTCGCGCCGGTGGTGAGCGCGCCCGTTGTCCCCGTTGCAACAAGCACTTCTGCTGTTGCCGCTCCAACTCCAACTCCAACTCCAACTCCAACTGCAGTTGCAACTGCGACAACAACACCCCTGACGCCCGTAGCACCTCCGCCTGCTATTGCGACAACTACGACTGTGGCATCTCCAACTGTCACCGCCACAACGACTCCATAACAAAACCCAAAGGTTTAACCTTTGGGGGAGTTTATGTTGAATTCAAGCCATTCCCTGACAGCAGATTTGAAATCACGAATTGATTCGAAATATTCTGGTAATTCCTTGGACTCGATTATCGCGCCTTCCTGGCGGGCGTCGCCGCTACAATCGGGATAGCTTGAGTATGCGTAATTTTGTAAAAATTTTTCCGCTCCGGCGCGGTCGGCTATTCCGTTTTCTTTCCACTTTGGTTCAACAAGCTTCACCGGGTTCAAATGAATGTATGATATTAAATATTTGAGATACTCGTCCGTGTGAGCGTGCGATGCCTTGAAGGTTCCCTCCAAGAGCGAACCGGTTCGTTGATTTCGCTCGTTGAAATACATGGTGTATGCGGTTTGAAGTTTTTGCATGAATAAACTGATTCCTCCCTCTACTTTTTCTTTGAAAATGATATGGAAGTGATTGGGCATAAGGCAATATACGCATATGTTTGCGAGAGTTTCGCCGCGTTCCGTTTCCAGAGCTTCTTCTAGACTTTCGCCCTGCTCCCGTAAATTTACGGATTTTGTGCTATTGCAGGCGAATAGAAGAGTGATAAACCGTTTGTAGTCGGTTTTTGAAAGAAAGATTTTCCGCTTATCCACTCCGCGATTGTAAACGTGATAAAATTCTCCTATTGAAAAATTAAATTTTCGGTTCATCCAAAGAGTATATCATTCCCCAAAGGTTTAACCTTGGGGACAAGAACAAAGGTTAAACCTTTGGGAATTAAACCTTTGGGAAGACATTATCCCCCTTTTTCTTCAACGTTGGTGGGGAAAATGATAGAATAAGCCCATGACAAAAAAGATAAAAGTAGCGATAAACGGGTTGGGAAGGATAGGGCGGGCGTTTTTGCGTCAAGTCATGCAGATGAACGCAGATAATCAGCGGATATCCGCGGATAAGAATCAGCGTAAATCAGCGCCAGTGGAAATTGAAGTGGTGGCGGTCAATGAGTTGGGTGATATTAAAAATATGGCCTACCTTCTCAACTACGATTCTGTTTATGGGCGGAGCGGTTTGGAGGCGAAGGGTGGCGGAGACACTCTTACGGTCAAAGGCAAAAAAATAAAATATCTAAGCGAAAAAGAGCCGGCAAAACTGCCTTGGAAGGATTTGAATATTGACGTGGTGGTGGAAGCGACGGGATTTTTCGCGAGCTACCAAAGCGCGGCCGCGCACCTGTCCGCCGGTGCGCGGCGGGTGGTGATTACCGCGCCGGTCAAGGATGAACTCGACACCAATACACGAATGGACGCGAATAACACAAATAAGGGACGGGCGGAAACGGTATTGATGGGAGTGAACGAAGAAAAGCTCGAAACTTGCGTAGTGTCCTCCAACGCATCTTGTACCACGAATGCCGCCTCGCCCATCATCGCGATTTTGGATGAATCAATCGGTATTGAAAAAGCCATCCTCAATACGGTGCACGCCTACACCGCAACGCAATCACTCATTGACGCGCCGGCAGGGAAAAAGGGAATGCGCGAGGGCCGCGCCGCGGCAGTAAACATTGTGCCATCTTCCACCGGGGCCGCGCTTGCGGTAACGAAAGCATATCCGAAACTTGATGGACTTTTTGATGGCATCTCCCTTCGGGTACCGGTTATCTGCGGTTCTATCGCGGATGTAACGTTTATTGCCAAGCGAGCGACCTCCGCGGAGGAAGTCAATGAGATTTTGCGGGGCGCCGCCGCGGCGCCCCGCTGGCAAGGCATTTTCAGCGCAAGCGACGATGAGCTTGTCTCAAGCGATATCGTGGGCGCGACCGAAGGCGCTATTGCGGAACTGTCCATGACGCGGGTGGTGGGTGGCAACCTCGTGAAGGTGCTAGCATGGTATGATAATGAGATGGGGTACGCTTCTACTTTAGTTGCTCACGTTATCAAAGCAGGAAAGTTAATTAAGTAAAAAGTATGTTTAAAAACAAGCTCAAAATCATACCAAGGTTAAACCTTTGGGAAAAACCATGAAAAAAGGATTTACTCTTATAGAACTTCTCGTGGTCATCGCCATCATCGGACTTTTGTCCAGCGTGGTGCTGGCCAGTTTGAATAGCTCAAGGATAAAGGCTAGGGACGCGAGGAGAATATCCGACCTACACCAGATTCAATTAGCGCTTGAACTTTATAAAGCAGATAGTCCTACCAGCGATTATCCTGTCATTGGCTACTGGGTTTATAGCACAGACAGCAGCTGGAATACTTTACAGCAAGCCTTGCAACTATATATGCCAAATTTACCAAAAGACCCTATAAATAACGGCCCGTGGCCTTGGGGAGATGGCGAATCTTATTATTCATATGCCTATGGTAATAATGGCGCTCCTGACAAACACTATGACCTTGTCGCACATTTGGAAGATAAATCAAGCTCTCTGCGATGCGGGGTTAGGGGGACTATTTTTCATCTTGTTAGCCCGGTAAATGGACCATTGTCGTGGTGTAATAATACTGCTGGAGTTCCACCGTATGCTACCTACAGTCAGCAACTATATTCTCCGGAATAATATTATTATGATATCGGGATATTTTGAACCAAAGTTAATTCCATGAAGATTTTTTTGGGTGGAGACCACGCGGGGTTTGAGCTGAAAGGGAAGCTGATTGAGTTTGCTCGCTCACTCGGCCATGAGGTTTTTGACCTGGGGCCTTTGGTTTATGACGAAACGGATGATTATCCAGACTTTATAGCGCCGGTGGCCAAAGCGGTGGCCGCCGATAACAAGGCCTTTGGCCTTGTTATCGGCGGCTCCGGGCAGGGAGAAGCGATGGCGGCGAACCGTTTTAAGGGCGTGCGCGCCGCGGTGTACTACGGGGGTAACACGGAGATTGTTAAAATTTCAAGAGAGCACAACGATTCAAACGTGCTTGCCATAGGCGCCCGCTTTGCTTCGGCGGCCGAAGCAAAGCGGGCTACAAAGCTCTGGCTTGAGACCCCCTTTTCAAACGAGGAGCGCCACATGCGCCGATTGCGGAAAATTGATACAATACAACCATGAAAAAAGTCGTAACAAAAAGCGGTTTTACCTTAATTGAGCTTCTGGTAGTCATCTCCATCATCGGGTTGCTTTCGTCCGTGGTGTTGGCGTCGCTTAATTCAGCGCGGCAAAAAGCGCGGGATGCCGCTGTTGTGCTATCTGTTAAGGAACTTTCGAAGTTGTTAGCGCTTGAATACAGTGATAATAATAATTATAACAATTTGCAACGCTGCCAATGGGTTCCTATAAGCGGGGGCTGTGATTCTGCATTTATAGGAGCATATGCTAGTCAGGCAATTGCAATGTGCAAGACAATTATCAAGAATGCTCCTCAGATATGGGGCACGCCTGGATACAGTTTCCTTTTGTGCAATCCGCTTGACAATGGACAAAAATTCTCAGTCATGGCAACCTTGAGCGATATTCCATATTTTTTCTGCGCCGGCAGTAGCGGAGTTTCTAATCATGTTTTTTATTGGACCAATTCATCAGGGCAAGATATTCAGGGTAATCCTAGCCTATGGAGCCAGTCTCCGATTGGTTGTTACTACAATCCATAACTCATCATAAGTATTTGTTGAACTTCAAAGGGTCTGATATTACTAGGGCGAAAAATGCTAGTTTGTCACAGCTGACGCCCACCCCAGTTTTGTTTCTAAGGCGCAAGACAACTTTTGGTGTACAATGGACTTATGCTAGAAATTATTCCCGCAATCATTCCAAAAAATTTCCAGGACCTTGAGGAAAAAATGTCCAATGTCCGGAAGCTCGTGCCTTTGGTGCAGGTGGATGTGCTTGACGGCAGTCTCGTGCCCGCTAGAGCTTGGCCCTATCAGTTGCCTTCAAAGCGGGACGTTTTTTTTGACTCCATTATTCGCGAGGAGCAAGGTTTTCCTTTTTGGCAGGACTTGGAATTTGAAGCGCATCTCATGGTGCGTTCACCCGAGCATATTATTGCCGACTGGATAGCCGCTGGCGCTTCCCGAATTATCGTAGAGATAGAGGGAACTGCCAGTTTTGATGAGTGTGTCAAGGCTGTCGCCGGACGAGTTCCTTTGGGTGTGTCAATCACCCTTGACACGCCGATTGATTCTCTGGCGCCGATTGCGGATGATGTATCGGTAATCCAATCAATGGGTTGGAATTTTTCAAATCTTGGTTTACAAGGGCGATCCTTGGATGAAAGAACAATTGAGAGAGTACGGCAATTGCGGCAAAAGTATCCCGAGCATATAATTAGCGTTGATGGGGGAGTGAATTTGGGGAATGCCCCCGCCCTAGTAAGGGCGGGGGCGGGCAGACTTGTCATCGGCTCCGGGCTCTGGCAAGGCGGAGCCCCCCGGGAAAATTTGGCGAAGTTTAAAAAATTAAATGGCTCTCCACGAAGCAAAAATTAAAGAGCTGGAATTGAAAGCTAACGAAATCCGGCAGTCTATTATTGAAATGCTGGTGGAGGCTGGCTCCGGGCACACGGCAGGGCCTTTGGATATGGCGGATATTTTTACCTATCTTTATTTTTACGGTCTCAAACACAATCCGAAAAAACCGGACTGGCCCGAGCGCGACCGGCTGGTACTATCAAACGGCCACATCTGTCCGGTGCTTTATGCCACCATGGCGCATGTTGGTTATTTCCCAAAGTATTGGCTCGGTACTTTGCGCAAATTCGGCTCGCACCTGCAGGGACACCCGCATCGCGATTTTTTGCCAGAGCTTGAAACAAGCTCGGGGCCCCTTGGAAGCGGTCTGTCGCAAGCAGTCGGTATGGCCTTAGCGGACAGAATTGATGCAGGCCGTTCATCGCAGAAATTTATTTATGCTCTGCTTTCCGACGGCGAGCACGATGCCGGCAACACCTGGGAAGCGGTGCTTTTGGCAGGCAAAGAAAAGCTCGGGCATTTGATTGCCATTGTTGACCGCAACAACATTCAGATTGACGGCTTCACTGAAGACATTATGCCGCTAGAGCCTTTTGCCAAAAAATACGAAGCCTTTAATTGGCATGTGCAGGAAATTGATGGGCACAATTTTAGCGCGATTGACGAAGCTGTCAATCGCGCTAAAGCGGTTTTTGACCAGCCGAGCGTCATCATTGCCCGCACCATTCCGGGCAAGGGTGTGAAAGAGTTTGAACGCGATTACCGCTGGCACGGTGTCCCACCCGGCTCCGGCCCCGAGGATAAAGTGCCCAAAGCCAAACAAGGCGAAGTGGCTTTGGCCGAATTGCGGACGCTAGGCGGTAAAATCAAAAGCGAACACCAATAATATGTTGAAAAACAAGCCCAAAATCTTACAAAGGTTAAACCTTTGTAAGTCACACAAAGGTTCAACCTTTGTAAGAGAACCTTTGTAAGAAAGAAAGTGAATTATGAATTAAGAATTGGGAATTATGAATAAAATCAAAGAGAAAAGTGGTAAGGCGGTCGTCAGGTTTATTATTGCGATTCTGGCTATGTTTGGCGTTGTTTTTCTTTTGGTCCAAGGATACGCATTTTTGTTTCTATTCCCCATATTTATTGTGGCCGCTTCATTTTGGGCAGTAATTTTTGTTGTAAATAAAACCTCGCCTAATTCTGGGACGGCAATTAAAGCTTTTTTATCCATTCTGTTTGGTTTCTTACTCGCCGTTATCCTGATTGCTTGGCTGTGGCATCCTCCCACTATATAAAATGTTAAGTCAATTCCAAAAACTAAACCCAAAACTTTTCGACAAGGATGTCGAGCAGGTGCCAATCCGAAAAGGTTTTGGAGAAGGCCTTTTGGCTGCGGGAGAAGCCGATGAGCGAGTGGTGGGGCTGTGTGCTGACCTGACCGAGTCCACCCAGATGCATTTGTTTGCCAAAAAATTCCCGAACCGGTTTGTGGAAATCGGCGTGGCGGAGCAGAATTTGGTGACGGTGGCCTCTGGCATGGCCGCCATGGGCAAAAT
>Ga0209515_10003493_pt1 | contig 22369 bp, 31 predicted proteins | sample Subgroupgradi54m_FD_187454 | JGI IMG/M metagenome (GOLD analysis project Ga0209515, IMG submission 187454) | Subsurface groundwater microbial communities from S. Glens Falls, New York, USA - GMW60B uncontaminated upgradient, 5.4 m (SPAdes)... ... | reverse complement strand
AGGGGTCTGCCTTAAGGTTTTTACAGTCACTCCTAAAAAGCCAAACTCCGCTCTTCGCAAGGTGGCGAGAGTCCGCCTCACTAACGGCCAGGAGGTAACTGCATACATTCCCGGCGAAGGTCACAATCTCCAAGAGCACTCTGTGATTGTGATCCGTGGAGGTCGAGTAAAAGATCTGCCGGGTGTTCGCTACCATATTGTAAGAGGCGTTTTGGATACTAGTGGCGTGGAAGGGAGACGCCAGCAAAGGTCAAAGTACGGGACAAAGAAGCCGAAATAAGAATGCGTAGGAAAAGAGCTTACAAAAAACAAGAGCGTAAGCCAGATCCAATTCACTCAAGTGTTGTTGTCGGCCGTTTCATTAACTATTTAATGAAAGACGGCAAAAAGTCAGTAGCTGAAAAAGTAATGTACGACGCTTTGAGTGTTGTTGGTAAACAAGCTAAGGAAGAACCGCTCCAGGTTTTTGAGAAAGCTATCGAGAATGTTACTCCAATGATGGAAGTATCTTCGCGGAGGATCGGAGGGGCTAATTATCAAATTCCAATTGAAGTAAGGCCCGAGAGAAAATTTTTCCTTGCCAGCCGATGGATCATTGCTGCTGCCAAATCGCGAAAGGGCAAGCCAATGGCTGAGAAAATTGCCGAAGAGATACTCTTAGCCGCCAAAAACGAAGGAGACGCAGTCAAGAAAAAACAGAATGTCCATCGAATGGCCGAGGCCAACCGCGCTTTTGCCCACTTCGCCCGGAGATAATTCGAAATGCCCCGTAAATATCCGATAGAAAAAGTTCGCGATATTGGCATTATCGCCCATATCGATGCCGGTAAAACAACCGTTACCGAACGAGTGCTTTTTTATACCGGGCTTTCTTACAAAATCGGGGAAGTCCACGAAGGAGCCGCGGTTATGGACTGGATGGAACAGGAAAGGGAGAGGGGAATCACTATCACTTCGGCCGCCACCACTACTTTCTGGATTCCAACTTACCGTGCTGGTGATAGGGAATTTGAACATCAGATAAATATCATTGATACCCCCGGACACATTGACTTCACCGTTGAGGTAAAGAGGTCACTGCGAGTGTTGGACGGCGCGGTGGTGGTTTTTGACGGTGTGGCTGGCGTTGAACCTCAATCTGAAACTAACTGGCACTACGCTGACGAATATAAAGTTCCTAGAATTTGCTTTATCAATAAGCTCGACCGGACAGGGGCAAGCTTCGAGCACTCCCTCCAGTCAATCAAAGAGCGACTTACTCCCAAGGCCTTACCGATTCAATTACCAATCGGCTTAGAGGCTAATTTTCAGGGTATTATTGATCTCCTGCAACTCAAGGCCTTCAAATTCGAGGGTGAACACGGAGAAGAAATAGTTGAGATTCCTATCCCCGACAATTTAAAAGAAGAGGCAGAAAAACGCCGCCACGAAATGATCGAAAAAATCGCCGAAACAGATGAAAATCTCACTCACAAATATTTAGCTGGAGAAGGAATCGCGCAGGGTGAGTTAAGAGCCGCCTTGAGGAGGGCCACCCTAGAAGTTAAAATCATCCCAGTCCTCTGCGGCTCGGCTCTAAAGAATAAAGGCGTTCAGTTCATGTTGGACGCAGTAGTTGACTATTTCCCAGCGCCGACCGATTTACCACCAACCAAGGGAATTAATAAGAAAACACATGAAGAAATCACCCGTGAGCCGAAAGATGATGCTCCTTTGGCCGCCTTGGCTTTCAAGATCGCCGCTGACCCCTATGTCGGCAGTTTAACTTATTTCAGAATTTACTCAGGGACACTCAAACGCGGTAGTTATATTTTAAATGCCACTAAAAACACCAAAGAGAGAGTTGGGCGGATTTTGAGAATGCATGCCAATCAACGTGAAGAAGTTGAAGAAATGTATTCCGGAGAAATCGGCGCGCTAGTCGGTCTCAAAGACACCACTACCGGAGACACTTTAACTGATCCGGAAACCCCGGTTATTCTGGAGAAAATCGAATTCCCCGAACCCGTCATTGATTTAAAAATCAGTCCCAAAACTAAAGCCGATCAGGAAAAAATGGGTGTTGCCCTTCGCCGACTATCTGAAGAAGACCCGACTTTCCGAGTAAGCGGTGACTCCGAAACAGGCGAGACAATTATCTCAGGAATGGGAGAGTTGCACCTTGAGGTCTTGGTGGAACGGATGAAGCGAGAATTTAGTGTCGAAGCTTTAGTGGGGCAGCCAAGAGTATCTTATCGTGAGACAATTACTGCTGCGGCCCAAGCGGAAGGGAAATATATCAGGCAATCCGGCGGTCGGGGGCAGTACGGCCATGTTTGGCTTAGAGTTAAACCTTTGGATCAGGGTGGGGGTTTTGTCTTCATTAACTCCATAAGAGGAGGGACTATTCCCCACGAATTCATTCCTGCAACGGAGAAAGGTGTAAAAGAAGCTCTGGAAAGAGGCATTATCGCCGGCTATAGGGTGGTTGATGTTGAAGTTGAGCTTTACGACGGTTCATATCATGAAGTTGATTCATCAGAAGCTGCATTCAAAATCGCCGCCTCTATGGCCTTTCAAGAAGCAGCCAAGCTTGCAAAGCCAATTGTTTTAGAACCAATCATGAAAGTTCAGGTAATTACACCAGCTGACTTCTTTGGAGACGTCGCGGGAGATATTTCTTCAAAGCGAGGGCAAATTGAATCAATGGAAGATAGAGGAATGATTAAAGTAATTGAGGCGAAGGTGCCGCTCTCTGAAATGTTCGGGTACGCAACCGGATTGCGATCAATGACTCAGGGCCGCGGTTCCTTCACGATGGAGTTTCTCCACTACGAAGCTGTTCCCAAAAGTATTGAGCAATTAATTGTCGAGGGGAAGAAGTAATTTTCAATTGATAATTTTCTTCAGAGTATTGACAATTTGACATCTTAGCAACTAAAATGGGGGAGCTTTAAAAGTCGCACACAAACTCACAAAAAATATGGCAGAGAAAGAAAAATTTAGTAGAGAAAAGCCACACGTTAATGTCGGAACTATCGGTCACGTTGACCATGGCAAAACCACCTTAACCGCGGCTATCACTAACATCCTTCACCTAAAAGGACTCACTAAGAAAGCCGAAACGGTCGCTCAGATTGACAACGCCCCCGAAGAAAAAGCTCGGGGTATTACGATTGCTCTCCACCACTCGGAATACGAGTCGGAGAACCGTCACTATGCTCACATTGACGCTCCCGGACACGCTGACTATATCAAGAATATGATTACGGGGGCCGCTCAGATGGATGGAGCAATTCTCGTAGTTTCCGCCGCTGACGGCCCAATGCCCCAGACAAGAGAACACATTCTTTTGGCTCGCCAGGTTGGAGTGCCGGCTATTGTCGTTTTCTTAAACAAAGTCGACATGGTTGACGACAAAGACCTGATTGATTTAGTTGAAGCCGAAGTTAGGGAGCTTCTCAAAAAATACGAATTTCCTGGAGATGAGATTCCAATAGTAAGGGGGTCAGCCCTTAAGGCATTGAATGCTACCTCCGCCGATGACGCTGACGCCCAGCCGATCTTGGAACTCGTCAAATACTTGGATGAGTACATTCCCGAACCGGTAAGAGAGGTGGAGAAACCTTTCCTTATGCCGGTTGAAGACGTTTTCTCAATCGAAGGCCGCGGAACGGTTGCGACCGGTAGAATAGAGAGAGGCAAAGTTAAGATAAATGGAGAGATTGAACTTGTTGGTATCAGACCAACTTTCAAAACCGTAGTTACCGGAATCGAGATGTTTAATAAAATGCTCGATGAAGGTATAGCGGGGGATAATGTCGGCATTCTTCTTCGAGGAATTAAGAAAGAAGATATTGAGCGGGGCCAAGTTTTAGCCGCTCCCGGGTCTGTCACTCCTCATACTGAATTTGAGGCGGAGGTTTATCTCCTAAGCAAAGAGGAAGGTGGGCGTCACACTCCAGTTTTTGCGGGTTACAAACCCCAGTTCTACATTCGCACGACTGATGTTACCGGAGAGATGACTTTGCCAGAGGGAACCGAGATGGCTATGCCTGGCGACACCATTAACTTGAAGATTAAACTCATCGCGCCGATCGCTCTTGAGGAGAAACAGCGCTTCGCTATCCGAGAAGGAGGTAAGACCGTTGGAGCAGGTGTTGTGACTAAAATCATCGCCTAACCCGTAAAATTACTCCGTAATCACGAGGTCAACATGGCTAAAGAGGTTGAATCAGCGAAGTTAAGGTTAAGGATAAGGTCCTACGATCACCGCTTACTTGATAATTCAGTAAAGCAAATTATTGAGACCCTACAGCGGAACAATGCCAAGATTGTAGGACCTATTCCTCTGCCAACTGGCTTTAAACGCTACACTGTTAATCGCTCCACTTTTGTTCATAAAGATTCTCGGGAACAATTCGAGCTTCGCATTCACCGCCGCTTAATCGATGTTTTAAGCCCCACTCCAAGCATTATTGAATCCCTAAGCGATCTTAATCTCCCTGCCGGGGTGGATGTGGAAATAAAGACAGGATAGTCAGAAACTCGAAAACAAGAAGCAGGAGCTAGAAATTGGGAGGACAGGAAAAGAAAAACGATCCAACTGGGTCGTTTTCTTTGTTCTGATAGGCAACAGGTGGTGAGTGAAACCTTTACATTAAGCCCTCATTTCGGTAATATACTCCTTGCCTCTCATGGGGCTATTTTAATGCTTTTATGAAGACCTACATCAAGGCAAAAAAACTGAAAATGGGACAAATCTTCCGCGACGAGCGGGTGATTCCCGTTACCCTAATTGAGCTTGAAACTGTCCCCGGAGAAGAGTTGAAAGAAGGCGACAAACTGATGGTGAGCGGTATTTCAAAGGGAAAGGGTTTTCAGGGAGTAGTGAAGCGCCATGGTTTTCACGGCGGCCCCAAAAGCCACGGGCAAAAAAAGAAACACCGATCTCCTGGATCAATCGGCGCCACTGGTCCTCAAAGAGTACTGCCTAGAACTAAAATGGCTGGAAGAATGGGGGGCGTGACTTCCACTATTAGAAACCTAGAAGTAGTAGCCCTCGATAAGTCGAGAAGGATATTAATGTTAAAAGGCGCTGTTCCCGGAAACAAGGGAAAAGTATTAAAAATTTATGCCAAGTAGGATGACTACCGACGTATACGACAACAACGCCAAAGTTGTAGGACAAGTCGAATTGCCTGATCGATTATTTAATCGTTCCTGGAATCCTGATTTGGTTCATCAGGCACTAAGAATTCAAGAGATGAATAGGCGTACACCGAGTGCCCACGTTAAAGATAGAAGTGAAGTTTCCGGCGGTGGGAAAAAACCCTGGCGTCAGAAGGGCACCGGCCGGGCTCGTCATGGATCCAGTAGGTCTCCGATCTGGGTTGGCGGTGGAGTCACTCACGGTCCATCGAAAAATAAGAACTTCACGCTGAAGCTCAATCAGAAAATGCGCCAAGCGGCCATCTTCACCATCCTCTCCCAAAGAATGAAAGAAGGCGAGATCAAAATTATTGAGTCTTTCTCTGTTGAAGAGGCAAAAACAAAACTTTTAAGCAAGGCCTTAAGTCAGTTCTTTGGCGAAAAGCCGAGCGTCCTCCTCATTTTAAGCGTTCCGAATAATGTCCCTTTAGCTAGCCATAATTTAGAGAAGGTAAAGGCTCTTGATCCAAAATCTTTAAACGTTTATGACCTCCTTCGCTACAAGCATATTTTTGTAGAAAAAGATGCCGTGCCCATTATCGAAGCTCATTACCATGCTGTTAAATAGATTGTTAATCAAAAAACCGATCATTAGTGAAAAAGCCACAGATTTAAGTGCGGCCGGTAAATATGTTTTTCTTATTCACCCGAAAACCAATAAGAAGCAGGTCAAAGAATTGATAGAAAAAATTTATAAGGTCCATCTGGTCGGCGTTAATATCGTAAGAGTCCAGTCAAAAAGTCCAAGTTATAAAAAGGCGATTGTTACTTTGAAGGAAGGAGAAACAATCGATGTAATTCCCCGTTAAATGAAAATTAAAAATCATGAAACGTTATAAACCCACAACTCAATCGAGAAGAAAAATGACAGTAGTAAGCTTTAAGGGATTGAGCAAGGTATCACCTTTGAAGAGTGCACTTCTCGCATCTAAAAAGACCGCCGGCCGGAACAATCTGGGTCGGATTACCGTCCGGCATCGAGGGGGCGGCGTAAAGAGAGCTTACCGAATGGTTGATTTTAAACAGACCGACAAAATCGGCGTCCCGGCTAAAGTTGAAACTTTAGAGTATGATCCAAATCGTAGCGCCTTCATCATGAAGGTTCTCTACCGCGACGGCGATAGGCGTTACCTCCTTGCTCCCGTAAACATTCAGATCGGTAGCGAAATTGTGACGGCTTTGGAAGCAGCCCTAGAAGAAGGAAATCGAATGGCGCTTAAAAATATTCCGGTTGGTTATTCCGTGTATAATGTTGAGCTCCAGCCTGGAAAAGGCGGCCAGATTGTAAAGTCCGCTGGTGCCGAAGCCCAAGTGTTAGCCCATGAATCCGGCTATACTCACCTCAAGCTCCCGTCGAGTGAGGTGAGAAAAGTTCTTTGGGATGGATACGCTTCCCTAGGCAAGGTGTCAAATCCCGAACACAACCTAGTCGTAATTGGTAAGGCCGGCAGAAAAAGGTTAATGGGCGTGAGACCCACGGTAAGAGGTAGCGCCATGAACCCGGTTGACCATCCCTATGGGGGTGGAGAGGGGCGTCAGCCAAGGGGTACGAAAAGACCGAAAAGCAAATGGGGTAAAGTAACCGGTGGAAAAAAGACCAGAAATAAGAAGAAATGGTCTAATAAATTAATTGTTAAAAAGAAAGTTAAAAAGAGAAGGAAAAAATAAGCATCATGAGTAGAAGTTCAAAAAAGGGTCCCTTTGTTGACCCAAAATTATTAAAGAAAATATCCGGTCTAAAGCCGAGCGTGAAAACTGTTATTAAAACATGGTCTCGCGCTTCCGAGATTTCTCCAGAGATGGTCGGTTTTACTTTTGGCGTTCACAATGGTAAAGATTTTGTCTCCGTCTCCATTACTGAAGATATGGTTGGTCATCGATTAGGAGAATTTTCTCCGACTAGAAAGTTTACGAGACACGGCGGCAAAATCCAGAAAGCATTAGAGACAAAAGCAAAGACCTAGAAAATAGAAGATGAGCGAAACTAAGGCGATGGTAAAACTGAAAAATTTAGATATTACTCCCCGGAAGATGAGGCGGGTAGCTCAGTTACTCACGGGTCTTCAAGTTGATAATGCCCTAGCTGAACTCTCGGTGAATACAACCAGGGGCGCGGCTTCTCTTAAAAAACTAATACAGTCGGCTATTGCTAGCGCCAAAGAAAAGAAGTTGAATCCGGACAAATTAGTAGTCGGCTCAATCAGGGTTGATGAGGGCAAAGCCCTCAAGCGGCTCCTGCCTCAAGGAAGAGGCCGAGCAAGCTTGATTAGGAAAAGATTCAGTCATATTACTGTGGAGCTCATTGAGTCCGAAAAGGCAAAATCAAAAGGATTCGTTATACCTAAGAAAGTTAAGAAAGTAAGAGAGGCCCCGGGTTCCGATCGTCTTACGCCCAAACTGACCGAAGAGAGAACCGCACCAAAAGAAAAAAGAGGATTCATGCAAAAAGTTTTCAGAAGAAAAGCAGTTTAAACCATGGGAAGAAAGATTAATCCAATTTCATACCGTTTAGGAATCAATAAGCCGTGGAGGAGTCGCTGGTTACCGCCAGGGAAGAATTTTGGCAAGTGGCTAGCAGAGGATGAAAAGGTGAGAGAAGTTATTATGAAAAAAGTGATAAGGGCTGGGATCGCAGGCATTGAGATTGAACGCACACCTGACAAATACCGGATTTTTATTAAAGCCAGCCGACCAGGGTTTATTATCGGCCGAGGCGGCGGCGGCATCGAAGAACTGGAAAAACTTCTAAGAAAAGTAATGGCCCCAGGTGCCTCCCTTAGCTTAACCGTTGAAGAGTTAAAGCGAACCGAGATTTCTGCCCAAGTGATGGGCCAGAATATCGCCTGGGACCTAGAGAAGAGGATGCCTTATCGCCGAGTATTGAAACGCTCCATCGATATCGCCATGCAAAATCGAGATGTGAAAGGCGTCAAGATCCAAGTTGCCGGACGCCTAGGTGGAACTGAAATTTCTCGAAGAGAGCACCTAGAAACAGGGAAGCTTCCCCTGACCACACTCCGAGCTGATATCGATTATGGCGAGACGACCGCTTTTACCAAGTACGGTACCATCGGCGTAAAGGTTTGGATTTATAAAGGCGAAATACTTTAATTACCATGTTGACACCCAAGAAAGTAAAACACCGAAAGTGGCAGAAAGGACGTTCAAGGAAAAGATTAGTTGAAACAAGAGGCACCCATCTTTCTTTCGGTAGTTATGGCATTCAGGCGCTCGAACCAGCATGGTTAAACTCAAGACAGATTGAGGCAGGAAGGCGGGCCATTACAAGAGCCATTAAAAGGGAGGGTAAGGTTTGGATTCGAGTTTTCCCCGACAAACCCGTGACTAAGCGCCCGCCGGAGACAACCATGGGGGGCGGCAAGGGTGCCGTTGAGCATTATGTTTTCCCAGTAAGACCGGGTCGGGTTATCTTTGAACTTGATGGAGTTTCAGAAGAAATAGCCAAAGGAGCACTAAAGTCCGCCGGTCACAAGATGCCGTTTAAGACAAAAATAATATCAAAAACATGAAACGAGACGAGATTCAAAAATTAAAAGGCAAAAGCACGCCGGAACTCGAGAAAGACTTAGTTGAATCACGAGAAAGACTTGGGGTTCTGGTTTTTGATTTGGCTAGCGGTAAGGTAAAAAATAATTCAGAGATAAGAAGCCTCAAAAAAAGGATCGCTCGAGCCCTCTCGTCTCTAAAAGAGAAAGTTAGTCAATCATGAACGAGAAAACAGAGAAAAAAACCATGAAGCGCCGCCTCGAAGGGATAGTCGTTTCCGGCAAGATGCAAAAGACGGTGGTGGTGAACGTCACCCGTTTCAAAAAGCACCCTAAGTATCTGAAGTACTATAAGGTGAGCCGCCGATTTAAAGCTCATGACGAAACTGGCGTTTATAAAGCTGGTGACAAGGTGCTGATCGAGGAAACCCGACCTTTGTCAAAAGAAAAGAGATGGAAAGTGGTGGCAAAAGTTGGCGACACCGACAAGAAAGAGTCGGCATCAGAAATTCAAAATTAAACTGAAATGGTCCAAGAAAGAACAGTCCTAAAGGTAGCAGATAACTCCGGCGCCAAGATCGTACGATGCTTCCGGGTTCTTGGAGGTTCACGAAAACGTTATGCCAGGGTGGGAGATATCATCGTCGCTTCGGTCCAAACGGCCGAGCCGCGCAACAAGTTGGGCATCAAGAAAAAAGATATTATTAGAGCGGTTGTAGTGAGGAGCAGGGCCCCGATGCGGCGTCCTGATGGCAGTTATGTAAGGTTTGATGAGAATGCTGTTATTCTAATCGATGTTAAGCGTCAACCCAGAGGAACCCGGGTTTTTGGACCTATTCCAAAGGAATTAAAAGAGAAGGGATATGACAAGATTATTTCCCTTGCTCCCGTAGTAGTATAAAAATGAAAGTCAGAAAAGGAGACAAAGTTTTAATCATTAAAGGGAAGGACCGAGGCAAATCGGGTAAAATTGCGCGAGCCCTGCCGGCTAAGTTAATGGTAGTAGTTGATGGTTTAAATCTCCGCAAAAAGACCATTAAGGCGAAACGGGGCGGTGAGAAAGGACGCATCGTTTCGATTGCTTGGCCGATGAGAGTCGAAAATGTAATGCTCATTTGCGATGCCTGTGGAAAGTCAACAAGGGTCGGCTTCCGATCAGTAGATGGTTCGACAGACCGGCCACAAGGAAAGAAAAAGATAAGATATTGTAAAAAATGCGAGGCCACCGTTTAGAAAAAATTGTAATCGCTACCGGAGTGGGCCGTTTACGTCAGCGACCTCAGTTTGAGGATAACCTTTTACCAGAGATTATTAAGGAATTGGCGTTGATTACTGGTCAAAAACCAGAGATTCGTAAGGCAAAACAATCAGTTGCTGGTTTTAAAGTTAGAGAAGGGGACATCGTTGGCTTAAAGATAACTCTTCGGGGTAAGAGGATGAAAGATTTTCTTACTCGTCTCGTTGGGTTTGTTCTTCCGCGAATTCGAGATTTCAGAGGCATAGATCCTAAGTCAGTTGACGCTCAGGGTAATTTGACAATCCCCATCAGGGAACATATTGTTTTTCCGGAAATTAACTCCGATGAAGTTAAAGTCGACTTCGGCCTAGAAGTCACCTTAGTCTCTAGCGCTAAATCGCCGAAGGATGGATTAGATTTTTATAAAGAGCTAGGAATACCGTTAAAACAAGATGGCTAAAAAATCAGTAATTGCGAGATCCCAAAAGAAACCTAAATTTAGCACCCGCATTGTCAGGCGTTGTTTTCGTTGCGGTCGGAAGCGAGGATATCTTCGTGCTTTTGACCTCTGTCGAATTTGCTTTAGGGAGCTCGCCACTAAAGGCCACATTCCGGGAATAAAGAAAGCATCATGGTAAGGGCTTTGCCCGAGCACTTAAGTTGTTAAGTGCTCGGATACAAAACCTTACCCCGTTAGATAAAACATAGGTGATGAGAATACATAAGGAAACAAGTAAATCAATATTAAAAGATGAATTCCCAATCGGCGGGTTATCTAACGGGGTGCTCAAATCTATAGTAAAATTTGACTTCTCTATGAAAGCTCGTAAATTTTAATAAATTTGGCATGTACACAGACACATTAATCAGAATTAAAAATTCCCTGGCTAGAGGGAAAGAGCGAGTAAAGATCCCTTACTCGAGATTTGACCTGGAAATTCTAGATGCTCTTTCAAGGGCTGGCTACTTGGAATCGGCCACAAGGAAAGGAAGAGGCGTAAGAAGAATCATTGAAGTCAAGCTGAAATACGGTGATGGCGGAGTGCCTTCCATTGCGGGAATTAAATTTGTCAGCCGCCCCTCACGCCGTCTCTTCTCCGGCTATCGGGAGATTAAAAGATCACACCAGGGATATGGGAATTTTTTCATCTCCACTTCAGGAGGAATAGTGACTGACGTTGAGGCGAGAAAGAAAAAAGTCGGCGGCCAAATCCTCTTCGAAATTTGGTAAGGGCTTAGTTGAAAAATCTAAGCCAAATTTAGACATCATGAGCAGAATCGGGAAAAAACCAGTTATTATAAAGGAAGGGGTGATAGTAAGCGTCGGAGAAGAAGTCGTAGAGATAAAGGGACGAGAGACTCTCATGGTCATTCCTATTCTTTCGGGTATTAAAGTAGAGAAGAAAGAAAATGAGCTCACCTTTACTCCGAAGAACGAGACCAAGCAAACCCTTAGCAATTGGGGGACAATGAGGGCATTGGTGCAAAATGCTATCTCCGGTGCAGCTAAAGATTTTACCAAAAGTTTAGTGATTGAGGGTGTTGGCTACCGAGCTAATATGGAGGGAGAAAATCTAGTATTGAGCCTCGGCTATTCTCATCCTGTAAAGTTTGAGGTTCCAAAAGAGGTTAAAATCAATGTCGAGAAAAACGTGGTGAATATCTCTGGGGCTAACAAACAGCTAGTCGGAGAAACAGCAGCCAGAATCAGGAGATTGCGAAAGCCGGAGCCCTACAAGGGAAAAGGTATAAGATATTCTAATGAGGTAGTTAAGCGAAAAGCCGGCAAGAAAGCAGCGGGCAAGACCGGATAAAGAAGCATGAATAAATTCACTAAGGCAAAAAGAACTTCGAGAACTAAGCGAACCAGGGCTAAAATTATGGGGACGGCACTTCGCCCTCGCTTAGCTGTCTCGCGCAGTAATAGAGGTCTTTATCTCCAGCTTATTGATGACGAGAAGGGGCGTACTTTGGTTTCAGCTTCAGTCAAAGAATTGAAGGCACAAAAAACTACCAAAACCGAGCAAGCCGCCTTGCTTGGAGAACACTTGGCCAGAAAGGCGGTTGAGGCCGGGATCAAAGAAGCTGTCTTTGATCGCCGTTTTTATAAATATCATGGCCGGGTAAAGGCTGTCGCCGAAGGAGCACGGGGAGCCGGTTTAGCAATGTAATATGGCTGAGACACTAAGATCAAAAGATAATTTTGAAGAGCAGGTTTTGGATATAAGAAGGGTGACTCGGGTTACCGCTGGCGGTAAACGTTTTCGCTTCCGCGCTACCGTGGTCGTTGGGAATGGTAAAGGTAAGGTGGGCGTCGGCGTCGCTAAGGGTACCGACACTCAAGCGGCCATCGAGAAAGCTAGGTCTCGCGCTAAACGCAACCTTATCCAAGTCAAACTTAAGGAGCATACTATCCCTCACCAAGTAGAGGCCAAATTCAGTGCCGCAAGGGTACTCATAAAGCCGGCCCTCTCCGGGCACGGACTTATGGCAGGTGGCCCTGCTCGCATCGTTTTAAGCTTAGCCGGAGTTCGAGACGCCACTGCTAAATTTTTAGGCCCTACTAAAAACAAGCTAACTAATGCTCTAGCAACTATCGAAGCCCTGAAAAAAATAAAAGCATGACCCAGCTTCACACCCTCCAACCATTACATAAACTTAAGAAGAAGAAACGCATTGGCCGAGGCGGTAAAAGAGGTACCTTTTCGGGCCGCGGGACAAAGGGTCAAAAGGCAAGAGCAGGTAGGAAAATCAGGCCGGCAATTCGAGATTTAATTCAAAGTTTACCCAAGCTTCCTAAATCGCAAAGAACGGCGAAAAAGAAATTAAAGAAGCGAAAGAAAAAAGATGTTAAGCCTCAGTAAATCAGCTCAGATTCTTAAAATTCCTGACCTCCGGCGAAAAGTTTTTATTATCGCCGTCATTCTTGCTTTCTTTCGTCTTTTAGCCAATATTCCCATTCCCGGAGTGAACGCCGAAGCTCTCCACCGGCTTTTCACAAGCAGCCAACTACTCGGCTTCCTTAATCTTTTCTCAGGCGGCGCCCTCTCAAATCTCTCAATCGTCATGTTGGGCCTAGGTCCATACATTACCGCCATCATTATCATGCAGCTCCTTACCATGGTTTTTCCCAAGCTCAAGGTCATTTATTACCAAGAAGGGGAACGAGGCCGGGCTAAGTTTTATCGCTATTCCCGTTATCTTACCGTCCCTCTAGCTGTTCTCCAGGGCTATGGTTTTCTCCGCCTTCTTATGTCTCAGGGCGTCTTCGCTCCGCTCACTTTTGGCGGGATGATAGCCAATGTCTTGGTAATTGTCGCCGGCTCGATGATTCTTGTCTGGCTTGGAGAATTAATCACAGAGCAAAAACTCGGTAACGGTGTCTCACTTTTAATCTTTGCCGGCATTGTAGCCAGCTTACCATTAGCTTTGCGAAATGCTTTTCTCTCTTACGATCCCGCAAATCTCCCAACTTACATTTCCTTCGTTGTTCTAGCACTGGTAGTCATCGGAGCAATCGTTTTCTTTAACGAGGGAGAGAGAAAGGTGCCCGTTTCTTACGCGAAACGAATCAGGGGCAATAGGCTCTACGGGGGCGTAGCGAGCTATCTTCCCCTTCGAGTGGGGCAGGCCGGTGTAATTCCTATTATCTTTGCCATCTCTCTTTTACTTTTTCCTCAGTTTTTTGCCCAAGTAGTTTCGGCTTTCTCCACCGACTTAGGAGCCACCCTAAACACCTTCGTTAACAATATCCTCAATAATCAGTTAATATATGGAAGTATTTATTTCTTCCTTGTTTTCCTCTTTACTTACTTCTATGTTTCGGTGACCTTTGACCCGAATGAAATTTCGCAGAATCTCCACCGGAGCGGAGGGTTCGTAGCCGGCATTAGGCCCGGCAAGCCAACGGCTGATTTCATTAGAAGCATTGTTACTAGAATCAACTTCTTTGGCGGACTCTTTCTAGGTCTAGTCGCTATCCTGCCCCTCCTTACGCAAGCCCTTACTAACACTAAAGTACTCACTATTGGAGGAACTTCTATCTTAATTGCAGTAGCAGTGGCACTGGAAACTGCCAAACAGCTTGATGCTGAAATATCTGTCCACGAATACGAACGGGGAGTGAAATAAATGAAAAAGGCAATTATCTTGATGGGGCCGCCGGGGGCCGGAAAAGGCACCCAGGCCGAATTAATCGCTTATAAGTTTGGGCTTATTCATTTTGACACGGGCCGGTACATTGAGAACCTATTTAGAGAGAGGAAGATGCCTCCGAAGGTTCGCGAAGAATTTGAGAAAGGGGATCTGCTTAACCCCGTCTGGGTCTTAGAGATTTTCAAGGAGCAGATAAAAAGAGTTGCTGACGCTGGTTTCGGAATCATATTTAGTGGCTCTCCTAGAACTGTTTCTGAAGCATTCGGTGACAGAAAGAATACAGGAGTAATGGGCTCTCTAGCTCTGGCCTATGGCAGAAAAAATATTATTATTTTTGAGTTGGATATCCCAGCTCAAACCACAATGTTGAGAAATTCTAAAAGGAAGGTTTGTTCTGTTTGCTGGAAGCCCCATCTCTTGGGGCCATCTTTGAGAAATTGTCCTTTCTGCAGCGGCAAGTTAATCAGGCGAGTTCAAGACAGGCCTTCAATCATTAAAAACCGTCTCAAGGAATACGAAGAGCGAACAAAGCCGGTACTAAAAGAGCTTAGAGCTAAGGGTTTTAAGATAATTAAAATTGACGGTCGCCCCAAGGCAACGATTGTCTTTGACAGAATCAATCGCGGCCTCAAATGACAAAGTTAGTAAAAACTCCCGAAGAAATCATAAGAATAAGACAATCGGGAAAAATTTTAGCAGGAATTTTAAGACGCTTGAGAGCCGAAGTGAAACCCGGAGTCCAATTAATGGAGTTGGAGCGATTAACAAGGACTCTCCTCGATTTGGCTGGCGGAGAATCTTCTTTTCTTGGTTATCGATCTGAGGGAACCAGGGAGCCGTATCCTTTTGCCCTTTGTGCTTCGGTTAATGAGACAATTGTCCACGGTCGCCCCTCAAGCTATGTTTTAAAATCAGGTGATATTTTAAAACTGGATTTAGGGGTTGCTTGGGAGGGAGGAATGACTGACGCTGCCGTCACTATCCCCATTGGGAGCGTTTCCGAAGAAGCTAATAAATTAATCCGAATCACCAAAAATGCCTTAAGCGAAGCCGTGAGGGCAACCCGTCCGGGCAATACCGTCGGGGACATTGGTTTTGCCATCCAGCGCGCTACCCAAAGGGGTGGGGTAAAAATATTAGAGGGGTTAACCGGTCACGGAGTTGGGCTGGAAGTTCACGAAGACCCAATTATCTACAATTTCGGGCAACCGGGTGCCGGAATGAAACTCAAGGAGGGGATGGTATTGGCCATCGAACCGATGACCTCTCTAACTAGCGGCAAAGCAGTTCAAATAGCAGATGACAGCTTTGTTACCGCCGATGGCAGCATTTCCGCCCACTTTGAACATACGGTACTCGTCATCAAAAAAGGTGCTGAGATTTTGACGGAATAATATGCCTTCTAAAGTTCGGAAAATTTTATTCCTCACGCTAACCATCATCTTTGTCCTTATCGGGACGATTCTCGTTCTTTATTCTCGCGGGGCTCGGTTTGATTTTAAAAACTGGGAGATTGTTCAAACCGGCGGGATTTATTTAAAGTCGGAGCCGGCTGATGTTGAAATTCAAGTAGATGGAGAACCAGTAAAGAACAAATCAGGACTCCTGCAATCCGGCACCTTAATCAATAACCTTAAACCGGGAACTTATAAAATATTTATTCAGGCGCAAGATTATCACTCTTGGGAAAAGGAGATTCGGGTTGTCTCATCAACCGTGGCCGTCTTCGACGGCATCATTCTTTTCCCTAAACAAAAAGCCGAATTGGTTGCTTCTCCCACAGATAAACTTCTGCTAGAGCTTAACGGTAAGGTAATCAATGATTCTGAGCTTATCCGGCTAAGCTCCATCTTTAATCAGCTCAAAGAAAGGCAACTTCACTTACCAGGCCCGGTCCCGATAAAGAAAATTTTACCCTATCCCTATAATGACCAAAAGTTCGTTATTATGACTGATCACGCTCTCTACACCCTGGATACCGAAAAAAGAGCGGTGTCCCAAGTGAGTCCTCGAGCTAAAGATTTCACCTTCGTCGGCAATGAAGTTTTTTGGTTTGAAGATAAGGGGCTTTCTAACTTTAATCTCATTCTAAGAAATCAATCACAAATTAATTTTCCTCAAGAGTTGAAAGTTGCAGAATGGAGTAAAATTACATTTTCTCCTTCGGGCGAGATAGTCGCCATTTTAAAGAAAAATAATGAGTTCGTCATTTGGAATAGATCAACCAGTAAAGTCACGGGCTTAGGCAAAGGCATTACCCATTTTGCTTTCTCGCCCGACAGCAAAAAAATTGCTTTTGCGAAAGAGACCGGCCCGCTTAGTGTCTATGGGATAAAAGATGGCGCCCAAGAAGAAAAGTACATCCTCGAGAGCGTCTCTCACCCGTGGACTGGGATTACAAAGATCTCCTGGCACGAAGACAATAATTATCTTTTCCTAGAAGACAAACAGAGTAAGCTTTACTTTGTAGAGGTTAACGATTACCCGCCAGTAAACGTAGTTAAAGCAGTAACCAAGATTAAAAACTTCATCTACAGTAAAGACGACAATTCTCTCTACTGGCAAGACCCCCAAGGCATCTGGCGAGTGAAGTTGTAGTTTTTGACACTCCCCCTCGATACAGGTAAAATCCTCTCGTAACCGGGCAGCGAAAATTCGATAGCTACGCTATTGTTCAGACTGTCTCGGAGAGGAAGATAATGAGTAAAATGGCTAATCAGCAAAAAAGGTCATATTATAAATCAAATCGAATTTCTACTGCCCGGTAATGTTTGTTCGGAAAATCGGCATTGATTTAGGTACCACTAACACTGTTGTTTTTGTCCCCGGAAAGGGGTTTGTTATTGACGAGCCAACAATCGTTGCTCTCACTCTCCCTGAGAATGCCGTCTTAGCTGTCGGGAAAGAGGCCAAAGAGATGATCGGCCGCACTCCCGGAGACATTGTCGCTTATCGACCCTTAAAAGACGGTGTAGTGGCCGACTACTACATCACTCGGGCGATGCTCAGATATTTCAGCCAGAAGGCCGCTGGCCCATGGAATATTTTCAAGCCAGATCTTGTAATCTCCGCTCCGGCAGGCATCACCTCTACCGAGAAGAGAGCCATCATTAACGCCGCCCTTGAGGCCGGAGCCAAAAACGCCTACATCGTAAGGGAACCTCTTTTAGCCGCCCTAGGCGCTGGAATTACCATTAACTCTTCCTCGGGAAACATGATTGTTAATATCGGTGGCGGTACGTCGGAGGTGGCCGTTATCTCTTTGGGAGGAATAGTTTGCTGGTCAAGCTTACGGACGGCCGGAAATCATTTTGATGCGGCCATTATTGATTACGTTAAAAAGAAATACTCCCTCTCAATCGGAGAGCAAACAGCCGAAGCGGCTAAAATCGCGGTGGGAACTGCTATCCCCACTAAAACCAAGGTGGAATTTCAAATCAGGGGGCGGGATTTAATTTCCGGCCTTCCTAAGGATCTCACAATTAGCTCTAATGAGGTAGCTGAAGCCCTAAACCCGCTACTTATGGACATTGCCGCTTCAATTCAAAGTGTCTTCAACGAAACGCCGCCGGAACTGGTGGCTGATGTAATGGAGAAGGGGATTATTCTCTCTGGAGGCAGTGCCGGCTTAAGAAACATCGGCGAGTTTTTCAAGCGACTCTTAGGCGTCCCGGCTTATGTTGCCGAAGAATCAATTCTTTGTGTCGCGAAGGGCTCGGGTATCATTTTAGAACACCTCGATGTGTATAAGAGAACCCTACTCAGCAAAAAGTAATGTTAATTGGTCACGAAAAACTAACTGAAACATTCAAACAGCTCATTAAAGATGATCGCCTCTCCCACGGTTATATTTTTTTTGGCGAGCCCGGAGTGGGCAAATTCTCTTTCGCTGTAAGCTTAGCTACTTATCTTGAAACCGGGGAATTCCAAAAACTATCGCGCCCGCTGGGTGAGACCCTCATCATTCGACCCGATGAGGAGGGAACTGTGAGCATCAATGACATTAGAGAGTCAAAATATTTTCTTTTTCAGAAACCGGCCCATTCTTCCCGTCGAACAGTAATCGTGAACGATGCCGAGTCCCTCACCCCGCAGGCCCAGCACGCTATCTTAAAAATCGCCGAAGAACCGCCCTCATCTGCCCTTATCATGCTTATTGTTCCCAACCCGGAAGCTCTTCTGCCGACACTTCAATCTAGATTGCAGAAAATCTATTTTCCGAGAGTGAGCTCCAAGCTTACAACCGCGATGCTCGTCAAACAATTCAAAGTTACCAAGGAAAAGGCAGCTGAAATCACTAAAATTTCTTTCGGTAAACCTGGCCGAGCAATTAAGTTAGTAGAAGGTGGAGGGCAGACCCGCCAGCTGGCGGGAGAAAATAGAGACAAGAAAGAAGTAATTGAAAGGATGACTGAAAGCAATGAGGTGATGAAAGAAGAATTGACTGAAATTATCGCTGAATTAGCCAAAGATCCCATTGGGAACTACGAGAAACTGAAATCAATTCTTAACCGTGCAAGCTTGATCTCCCAATTCAACACCAACAAACGGCTTCAACTGGAATCAGCCCTATGGAGTATCTAAAAGAACTGGAACAGAAGTTTAATAATTTGGCCCTAAAATTCAAAGATGAGTTGTCCTCTGTGAGGACTAACCGCCCCACTCCCAAACTAGTGGAATCGATCAGGGCCGAATACGCAGGCCAATTTTTGGCTGTGAACCAGCTGGGATCTATCGGCACCGAACCCCCTAGGAGCATTATTATTACGCCCTGGAACACGGATTCCGCCCCTCCGATTGTGAAAGCAATTGAGGCCGCCAATATTGGGGTTAGCTCCGTTCAGCAAGGCAATATTGTGAGGGTCACTTTGCCCGAGCTAACTGAAGAAAGGCGCCAGGAGTTAATCAAGCTAGTAAGAAAGATGGCCGAAGAAACGAGAATTCGAATGAGAATCGAGCGGGACGAAGTAAACAAAATCGTTAATCAGGAAGCGGATAAAAACGAAAAATTTAGAGCAAAAGAAGCACTACAGAAGTTAGTAGATAAGTTTAACCAAGAAGTCGACAAAGTGGTTGACACGAAAATTCAGGAAATATCCGCCTAATGACTGTCTTCATTATCCTAATTTTTTTGGCGATCCTCATTATTAGCCACGAGTTGGGGCATTTTTGGAGCGCTAAAAAATTTGGAGTCCGAGTAGATGAGTTTGGATTTGGCCTGCCCCCAAGGGTCGCTTCTCGCAAAATCGGAGAGACAAGATATAGCTTAAATCTCCTTCCTCTCGGCGGTTTCGTCAAAATCCACGGACAGCAGAGAGAAGAGAACAAGCTCGACGAACCCGACCGCGCCTTTGTGAACCAGCCAATCTCGCACCGAGCAATTATTCTAGTTTCTGGAGTAACTGCTAATTTTATCATCGGATGGATGGCGCTAAGCTTAGTTTTCTCCATGGGCGCCCCATCCAAAGTCTTTATAAGCAAGGTCATTCCGGGGAGTGCCGCCGAGCATGCAGGACTTAAGACCAATGAATCTATCAAGGGATTCAATTCATCCGAGGAATTTATAAATTTTGTCAGAGCCAACCGAGGTCAGTCCATCACAGTTAACGGCAAAAGTGTTAGTGTTCCCGAAGAAGGCATTATCGGTGTAGGAATAGAAAATTTTAATATCCCTAAGCAAAGCCCTTTCCAAAGCATAGTGAAAGGATTTGAAGCAACAGTTAAGATAACAATCGGCGTAGTAAAAGCCGCTACCCGGATTGTTATTGGCGCTTTTAGCGGAGGGGGAGACGGCTTAAAGCAAGTCGCCGGACCCGTCGGCATTTTTAGTATTATTAAGCAGGCAGACGGAGCGGCACTTCTAATCTATCTTCTTGGGGTAATCTCGCTCAATTTAGCGGTTTTTAACCTCCTTCCTGTCCCGGCCCTGGACGGAGGTCATTTATTGTTCCTGGGAATTGAAAAAATAACCGGTCGGCCTATTCCGCGCCGAGCAGAAACTATCGCCAATAGTATTGGCTTTGCTTTACTTATTCTCCTTATAGTCATGGTAACATTCAGAGATATAACAAAATTATGAGGCAATCCGAACTCTATATTAAAACTTTTAGAGAGGCACCTAAAGATGAAGAAGCGATAAGCGCCAAGCTTTTAATTCAAGCTGGTTTTATTAACAAGGAAATGGCCGGCGTTTACACCTATCTTCCTCTGGGATTAAAAGTAATGAGAAAAATAGAAAATATAGTGAGAGAGGGAATAGAAAAAGTTGGCGGCCGCGAGATTTTAATGCCGGTTCTGCATCCAAAAGAAAACTGGGTGAAAACCGGCCGCTGGACAGAGTTCGATGTTCTTTATAAATTCGACCAAAGCGGAAAAGACGACGGGGTTGTAGCAAATTTTGCTCTCGGAGCAACCCATGAAGAGATTATTACTCCTTTGCTACAGAAAAACATTTCTTCTTATCGAGACCTACCGACCTATCTCTACCAGATTCAGACCAAATTCCGAAACGAACCGAGAGCCAAATCAGGTATTCTGCGGGGGAAAGAATTCATAATGAAAGACCTTTACAGCTTCCACGCTACTCCGGAAGACCTGGAAAAATTCTACGAAACAATGAAAGAGGCTTATCGCCAAATCTTTGAGAGAATAGGCCTTAAAACACTCGTTACTAAAGCCTCCGGCGGCACCTTCTCAAAATACTCTCATGAATTTCAAGTATTGGCCGATGCCGGAGAAGACACGGTTTTTTATTGTCTCAAATGTGATTTCGCCGAGAATAAAGAAGTTACTACCATCAAAAATGGGGATTCTTGCCCACAATGCGGCGACAAAACCGAAGTTAGCCAGGCAATTGAGGTCGGCAACATCTTTAAGTTGGGCACCAGATTCTCAGAGGCTTTCAACTTGACTTATCGAGGCGCAAGCGGTAAAGAAAAGCTGGTTTACATGGGTTGCTACGGCATTGGTATAAGTCGAACAATGGGAGTAATCGTTGAAGTCAGCAATGACGACAAGGGCATCATCTGGCCTGAATCAGTCGCTCCTTTTAAGGCACACCTCATTGAGCTAAAGAAGGGGTTGGGTCGTGAGCTATACGGTAGACTCACTAAAGCCGGCGTAGAAGTTCTCTATGACGACCGCGATTTGACTCCGGGAGAAAAGTTTAATGACGCCGATCTTATTGGTATCCCTTGGCGGTTGGTAATAAGTGATAAAACTAAAAATAAAGTTGAAATTAAGAAAAGGGGGGGTAAAAGCATAAAACTTGTAAGTCACGATGGGATTATTCAGCAACTTTCATAAAAGCGTCGGGGTCGATTTAGGTACGGCTAACTTCCTGGTCTACCTAAAAGGGGAGGGAATTATTGTTAATGAACCGAGCTTAGTGGCGTTAAATACCCGCACTAACCAGGTTCTAGCTATTGGTCAGGAGGCAAAAAAGATGCTTGACCGAACACCCTCTCATGTAAGCTTAGTGAAGCCACTAGTAAACGGCGTCATTTCGGACTTCGAAACAACCACCGAATTACTCAAATATTTTTTGAGACATAAAAGTAGCAGCAGTTTCTTTTATCGTTACCGATTAGCGGCCATCAGTATTCCCACAAATCTTACCGAAGTTGAAAGGAAATCGGTTGAAGACGCCGTTCACTCCGCCGGCGTCTCAAAGGTACTTTTAGTCGAAGAGCCCATTGCCTCGGCCATTGGCATCCGTCTTCCGGTTGAAGAGGCAACTGCCAACATGATTATCAATATTGGCGGCGGGACTACCGAGCTCTCAATTATCTCGATTGGCGGGGCGGTAGTGTCAAGAAGCATCAAAATTGCCGGGGAACGTCTAAATGACGACATTATGAGATACATTAAAACCGAGCATAAACTTCTTATCGGCGAACCAAGCGCCGAAGCTCTGAAAATTAATATCGGCTCAGCCATCCCCCTTGAAGAACGGCTGGAAATGCCTACGAGGGGCAGGGACTTAACTTCCGGTCTGCCTAAAGAGGTCGTAGTAAAAAATACCCAGGTTCGGGCGGCAATTACACGATCTCTAAAATCCATTGCGGAAAATACAAAAAAACTCTTGGAAGAATCCCCTCCGGAGCTGGTGGGGGATATCTATGAGCGAGGAATCTACTTAACCGGCGGTGGGGCACTCCTCCGAGGGCTCGACAGATATCTTGAGAAGGAACTAATGGTGAAGGTAAATCTTGTGGACGACCCCCTGACTTGTGTTGTTCGAGGTCTGGGAATCATCATTGAGGATCTACCGCGTTATTCA
>Ga0209515_10003492_pt1 | contig 22373 bp, 25 predicted proteins | sample Subgroupgradi54m_FD_187454 | JGI IMG/M metagenome (GOLD analysis project Ga0209515, IMG submission 187454) | Subsurface groundwater microbial communities from S. Glens Falls, New York, USA - GMW60B uncontaminated upgradient, 5.4 m (SPAdes)... ... | reverse complement strand
CCTGGGTGGTCTGGAACGCCAACGGCGTGGCGACGACGCAGATCTTCCAGCTCGACAAGAGCTATGGCGCCGACGGCATGGTGGTGCGCAACAACCTCGCCAAGATCGTCGACCTGAAGGGCAAGACGGTCGGCGCCTCGGCGCCCGGCACCGCGCCCTACTTCACGCTCGCCTGGATGCTGAAAAAAAACGGCCTGTCGGTGAAGGACGTGAAGGTCGTCACGCTCGAGCCGCAGGCCGCCGCCAACGCCTTCGTCGCGACGCAAGACCTCGACGCCGCGATGACCTACGAACCCTACCTGTCGACGGTGCGCGCCAAGCCCGAGGCCGGCAAGATCATCGCGACCAATTCGAAGCAGTCGACATGATCAAGAAGGAGTCGAAGAAGTCGTTCGAGGTCATGGGCGCCGATGTCAAGCAAAGCGGCGAGGCGTTCGAGAAGTCGCAGGCCTCCCTGCGCTGGCAGGACCGGGCTGCGAACCAGAAGTTCTTCGCCGGTGAACATGCGGCGTTCAGCAAGGAGGCGGCCGACCTGCTGCTCGAGATCGGCATCATCAAGCAGATCCCGGACCTGAAGAACCTCGCGGACACGAGCTTCATCAAGTAGGCCGGAATGACATCGCCCCGCAACCACGTCATCCCGGCGAACGCCGGGATCCACTCTGGGCAGATGCGCGGTGAAGCACCAGTGGATCCCGGCGTTCGCCGGGATGACGATAGACCTTGAAACCACTTCGCGCCGTGGCGCCCGGCCCGCGACTCGGGTTAGGCATCCTGTTCTTCGTCGTCTTCTTCGCGCTGTGGGCCTTCGCGACGCTGGGCGGCTTCGTCTCCAAGACCTTCCTGGCCGACCCGATCACGATGGTCCGATCGGGCTCTTGATCCTGTGGGCCGGCATCGGCGAAGCGCAGAAACTCGCGCTGATCTTCATCGGCTCGTTCTTCCAGCTCGTGCTGATGATCGCGACCAGCGTCGGCGGCACGCGGCGCGACCTGGTCGAGGCGGCCTACACGCTCGGCGCCGGCGACTGGGGCATCGTCAAGCGGGTGCTGATCCCGGCCGCGGCGCCACAGATCGCCGAGACGCTGCGCCTGGTGCTGGGCTGGGCCTGGACCTACGTGATCGTCGCCGAGCTGATCGGCGCGTCGAACGGCATCGGCCACATGATCACCGACAGCCAGGCGCTGCTCGCGACCGACCAGATCATCTTCGGCATCATCACGATCGGCGTGATCGGGCTGGTCTCGGACCTGGCGTTCAAGCGCCTGAATCGCGCCATGTTCGGCTGGGCTTCCTTGTGAGCGAGCTTCACATCCGCGGCGTCGGCCGGACCTTCGACGCGCTGCGTGGCGGCGCGCCGACCGTCGCGCTGCTGCCGACCGAGCTGCAGGTCGCCAACAACGACTTCATCACCATCCTCGGGCCGTCGGGCTGCGGCAAGTCGACGCTGCTGCGCATCGTGGCGGGGCTGGACAGCGGCAGCACCGGCGAGGTCTTGCTCGACGGCGCGCCGGTGCGCGCACCCGGCGCCGACCGCGGCATGGTGTTCCAGAGCTACACGCTGTTCCCCTGGCTCACGGTGCGCCAGAACATCTGCTTCGGGCTGCGCGAGAAGGCCTGGCGGCGGCGCAGCAGTCCGAGATCGCCGAGCGCTTCATCGCCGAGGTGGGGCTCGCGGGCTTCGAGTCGCACTACCCGAAGCAGCTCTCGGGTGGCATGCAGCAGCGCGTTGCGCTGGCGCGTGCGCTTGCCAACGACCCGAAGATCCTGCTGCTCGACGAACCCTTCGGCGCGCTCGACAACCAGACCCGCGCGCTGATGCAGGAGCTGCTGCTGTCGATCTGGGAGTTGCACAAGAAGACGGTGCTGTTCGTCACCCACGATGTCGACGAAGCGATCTTCATGGCGAACCGCTGCGTCGTGTTCAGTGCCCGGCCCGGGCGCATCAAGAGCGAGCTTGTCATCGACCTGCCCTACCCGCGCCACTACACGCTGAAGACGACGCCGCGCTTCTCGCAGCTGAAGGCCCGCGTCACCGAAGACATCCGAGCCGAGAGCCGGAAAACGGCGCGGATGGAGCGGTAACCAGGCGCTACGCGGCTGGTGCGAGGGCGCCGCTTCGTCCACACTTTTTGAACCGTCACGACAAGCACGCTGAATGGCTTGGCGCCGCCGCGCTTCTACAGTGCGTCCGTCTTCCAGCCCCACCTCGTATGTGTCCGACATGAGCGCCACGCCTTCGCCCCGCTACACCGGTACCGCCATCGCGCTGCACTGGCTGCTCGGGCTGGCGCTCGCCGGCTCGTTCGGCGTCGGCTTGTACATGGCCGACCTGCCGCTGTCGCCGTGGCGCCTGAAGCTGATCAACTGGCACAAGTGGGCGGGGATGACGATCCTCGCGTTGTCGGTGCTGCGCCTGGCCTGGCGCGTCACCCACCGACCGCCGGCAGACCTGCCGATGAGCGCCTGGCAGCGTCAGGCGGCGCATGCCACCCACAACCTGCTGTACGCACTGTTCTTCGTTGTGCCGCTGGTCGGCTGGGCCTACTCGTCGGCGGCGGGTTTCCCGGTGGTCGTGTTCGGCGTGTTGCCGCTGCCCGACCTCGTGCCGGTCGACAAGGCGTTCGCCAAAGCCATCAAGCCGTGGCACGAGTGGACGGCCTGGCTGATGGCGATCCTGGTGCTGGCCCATGTGGTCGGCGCGCTCAAACACCATTTCTTCGACCGCGACAAGCTGTTGTCGCGCATGTGGATCAACAAGAACCGAAGCCCGACATGAAAACCTCCGTCAAGACCTGCTTCACCGTCGTCGCGCTCGCGCTGCTCGCGTCCACCGCCGTGCCGGCCTGCGCGCAGCAAAAGCTGCTGGCCGCGCAAAGCGACATCAGTTTCACCAGCAAGCAGATGGGCGTGCCGGTCGACGGCAAGTTCAAGAAGTTCGATGGGGAGGTGAGCTTCGATCCGAAGAAGCCCGAAGCGGCCAAGATCGGCTTGACCATCGAGCTCGGCAGCGTCGCGCTCGGCGTGGCCGAAACCGAAGCCGAGCTCGCCAAGCCCGACTGGTTCTCGACCAAGCAGTTTCCGCAGGCGACCTTCCAGTCGACCAGCGTCAAAGCCAGCGGCCCGACCAAGTTCGACGTCACCGGCAAGCTGACGATCAAGGGCGCGAGCCACGACGTCGTGGTGCCGGTCACGCTGAGCCAAAGCGGCGCGGCCACCACCGCCAGCGGCGCCTTCGTCATCAAGCGTCTCGACTTCAGGATCGGCGACGGCGACTGGAAAGACACCTCGATGGTCGCCAACGACGTGCAAGTGAAGTTCAAGCTCGCACTGAGCGGCGTGCCGGCGCTTTGATCGCCCCCTTTTCCAACCCCCGCTACAGGAACCCCAGAGATGCACAAGACCCTCATCGCCGCAGCCGCATTCGCCGCGGCCGGCCTGGCCCACGCCGAAGCCGCCACCTACAACATCGACCCGACCCACACCTTCGTGACCTTCGAGGCGAGCCACTTCAACACCTCGACGCTGCGCGGCCGCTTCGACCGCAAGGAAGGCAGCGTGACCTTCGACCGCGCGGCCAGGTCCGGCATGGCCGACATCACGATCGACGTGAGCTCGGTCAGCACCGGTGTCGCGCCGCTCGACTCGCACCTGAAGAGCAAGGACTTCTTCAACGCCGCGGTTGCCCCCGGCGTCAAGTTCGTCGGCGACAAGTTCAGCTTCAACGGCGACAAGGTGAGCGCGGTGGTGGGCAACCTGACGATGAACGGCAAGACCCTGCCGGTCACGCTGACCGCCGCCAACTTCAACTGCTACACCAACCCGCTGCTCAAGCGCGAGGTCTGCGGCGGCGACTTCGAGACCACGCTCACGCGCAGCCAGTGGGGCATGAACTACGGCCTCAACTTCGGCCTGCCCGACAACATCCGCCTGCTGATCCAGATCGAAGCGGTGAAGCAGTAACCATGAAGCCGCCCCGCCCGCGCCTGCTGCTGCCGGCCTTGCTGCTGGCGGCCGTGCCGGCGTGGGCCGAGCCGGTGAACTACGCGTTCGATCCGGTGCACTCGCGGGTCTACTGGGAAGTGCGCCACTTCGGCACCTCGACCCAGCGCGGCCGCTTCGATGCGGCGCCGCAAGGCAGCATCACGATCGACCGCGAGGCGGCACGCGGCCAGGTCTCGCTGAGCGTGGACACCAGCTCGGTGTCGAGCGGCGTGCCGGCGCTCGACACGATGATCCGCAGCGCGAATTTCCTCGCGAGCGCGGCGCATCCGCAGGCCTACTTCGTCGCGACCCAGTTCAAGTTCGACGGTGCACGCGTGACCGAGCTGCGCGGCGAGTTCACGCTGCGCGGCGTGTCGGCGCCGCTCGGGCTGAAAGCGATCAACTTCGCCTGCCGCATCGACGAGACTCTGAAGCGCGAAGTCTGCGGCGGCGACTTCGAAGGCGCGCTGGTGCGCAGCGAGTTCGGCAGCACCTTCGGCCTGCCGTTTGTCGACGACCGGGTGCGGCTCCTGATCAGCGTCGAAGGTCTGCGCGAGTAGAGCGGCGAGCAGGGCGTTGCGCCGCGTGTGCGAATGGCGCGCCGCGACCCGATTGCGGCGGGGGTTAGACCTAGTTGCCGCTGTGCGTGGTGCGGCCGACAGTGGGCCGGTACGCATCTCGGCACGAGCTGCGTCACTCGAACTCGTTGATTCGACAAGGAGACTCGCATGACCTCCGCTCCCGCATCCCAACGCCGCCGCTTCCTGAAAAAGGCCGCCACCGTGGCCGGCACCGCCGGTGCCCTGGCCACGCCGCTGATCGCCAGCGCCCAGCCGGTGCACCTGCGCTTCCAGTCGACCTGGCCGTCGAAAGACATCTTCCACGAGTACGCGCTCGACTTCGCCAAGAAGGTCAACGACATGACCGGCGGCGAACTCAAGATCGAGGTGCTGCCCGCCGGCGCGGTGGTGCCGGCCTTCGGCCTGCTGGACGCGGTGTCCAAAGGCACGCTCGACGGCGGCCACGGCGTGCTGGTCTACCACTACGGCAAGCAGACGGCGCTGGGGCTTTGGGGCTCCGGCCCCGCCTTCGGCATGGACGCCAACATGCTGCTCGCCTGGCACAAGTACGGCGGCGGCAAGGAACTGCTGGCCAAGCTCTATGCCTCGATCGGCGCCAACGTCGTGTCCTTCCCCTACGGCCCGATGCCGACGCAGCCGCTGGGCTGGTTCAAGAAACCGGTCACCAAGGCGGAGGACTTCAAGGGTCTCAAGTACCGCACGGTCGGCATCTCGATCGACCTGTTCACCGGCATGGGCGCGGCCGTCAACGCGCTGCCCGGCGGCGAGATCGTGTCGGCGATGGACCGCGGCCTGCTCGATGCGGCCGAGTTCAACAACGCGAGCTCGGACCGCCTGCTCGGCTTTGCCGACGTGTCCAAGGTGTGCATGCTGCAGAGCTACCACCAGAACGCCGAGCAGTTCGAGATCACCTTCAACAAGACCAAGTACGACGGACTGCCGGAGAAGATGAGGGCGATCATCGCCAACGCCGTCGAGGCCGCTTCGGCAGACATGGCGTGGAAGGCCTTCGACCGCTACTCGCAGGACTATGTCGAGCTGCAGACCAAGGACAAGGTCCGCTTCTACAAGACCTCGACATCGATCCTGCAGAAGCAGCTCGAGATCTACGACCAGGTGGTCGAGAAGAAGGCCGTGGACAACCCGCTGTTCAAGGAAATCCTCGAATCGCAGAAGAAGTTCGCCGAGCGCGTGCTGCATTGGGAGCAGGACACCGTGGTCAACCGGACCATGGCCTACAACCACTACTTCGGGGCCAAGAAGGCGCCGGAAAAGACCTGATGCCGACGTGAGTGGCGCTGGGCACCATCCGCGTTCTGGATGGTGCCCTTTTCGTTGAAGGAAGTCTGTCCCCGCGAGGCTGCGAGCCATGCCAGTTCAGCGATTTCTCAACACCGTCGACCTCATCAGCACCTGGGTGGGCAAGGCCGCGGCGTGGCTGATCATGGTGCTGATGCTGGTGGTTTGCGCCGAAGTGTTCAAGCGCTACATCCTGAACGCGCCGACGGCGTGGATCTTCGATTTCGACAACATGCTGTACGGCACCTTGTTCATGCTGTGCGGCGCCTACACGCTGGCGCAGAACGGCCATGTGCGCGGCGACTTCGTGTACAGCAGCATGCGCCCGCGCGTGCAGGCCATTCTCGATCTCGCGCTGTACGTGCTGTTCTTCATGCCGGGGATTGCGGCCCTGATGTACGCGGGCTGGGAGTACGCGGCCGATTCCTGGCGCATCGGCGAGCACTCCGTGACCGCGAACGGCCCACCGGTGTACCACTTCAAGTCGATGATCCCGCTCGCCGGGGTGCTGGTGATGCTGCAGGGGTTGGCCGAAATGGTTCGCTGCGTCGCGTGCCTGAAGACCGGCGCATGGCCCGAGCGCCTGAAGGACGCCGAAGAGATGGACGTGGTCGGCCAGCAACTGGCCAACAGCGAATACGTCGACGAGGAGTCGCGCAAGCTCGCGATCGCGCGCGCCCACGCGATCGACGACGAGGCGCACCAGCGTGGCATGGGGGACCAGGGCAAGTTATGAGCGACCCCGCACTCGGCCTCTTGATGCTCGGCCTCATCGTGGTGGTGATCCTGATGGGGTTCCCCACCGCCTTCACGCTGATGGGCCTGGGGATGTTCTTCGGCTTCATCGCCTTCTACGACCCGTCGCAGCCCTGGGCGCAGAACAGGGTCTTCGGCCTGATGGTGCAGCGCACCTATGGCGCGATGACCAACGACGTGCTGATTTCCATCCCGCTGTTTGTGCTGATGGGCTACGTGATGGAGCGTGGTGCGCTGGTCGACAAGATGTTCTACAGCATCCAGCTCGCGTTCCGCCGCGTGCCCGCGTCGCTGGCGGTGGCGACCCTGATCGTCTGCACCTTCTGGGGCATCGCCAGCGGCCTGGTCGGCGCGGTCGTCGTGCTGATGGGCGTGATCGCGTTCAACCCGATGCTCAAGGCCGGCTACGACGTGCGCCTGGCGTCGGGGGTGATCACCGCCGGCGGCACGCTGGGCATCCTGATCCCGCCGTCGGTGATGATCATCGTCTACGCCGCGGTGGCCGGGCAGTCGGTGGTGAAGCTGTACGCCTCGGCCATGTTCCCCGGCTTCTTCCTGTCCTTCCTCTACCTCGTCTACATCATCGGCTGGGCGCTGATCAGCCCGAAGATCGCACCGCGCCTGCCGGAGAGCGAGACCCGGGTTCCCGTCGAGCCCTGGGTGAGCCAGTTGCAGCAGGCCTATTCGCGCAAGATGCTGCCGGCGCTGCTGGGCGCGGTGCTCGCTCCGGCCAAGGCCTTGGGCATCGAGGTCGGCGGCAAGCGCCTGCGCTACGGGATGCTCGTGAAGAACCTCGCCGCGGCGCTGTATCCACTGATGTTGATGGGGGCCACGCTGTGGGGCATCTGGTGGTACGTGGTGATCCACCAGCAGCCGGACGCGGAGCCGGCGGCGCCGTTCGCGGTGGCGGTGCAGAAGCAGGCCACGCCGCCGGCGGGCGCGGCGTCGGCGGCCACCGGCGACGAGGCGCCGCAGGAGTTGGGTGGTGCGTCGCCGCAGGCGGCCGCCGACGCGGCGGCCAGCGAGCCCGAGGGCCTGCAGGAGATGGGCAGCGCCGAGCTTCGAGCCCAGGCCGGCGTGGCGCCCGCAGAAGCCGGACCGGCGCCGGAGTTCTACATCTACTTCTGGTCGATCGTTGCCGCGTCGCTGCTGTTGCTCGGCTACTTCTACTGGATCATGGAGGCCGAGCTGTTCATGGTCCAGAAGTTCCTGATCTCGTCGGTGATGCCCTTGGGGATCCTGACGGTGGTCGTGCTGGCCGTGATCCTGTTCGGCATCACCACCGCCACCGAGTCGGCGGCGGTCGGCGCGGCGGGCGCCTTCATCCTCGCCATCCACGCCCGCAGCCTGAACTGGCAGCGTGTCAAGGAGGCGGTGTTCCTGACCGCGAAAACGACGGCGATGGTCTGCTGGCTGTTCGTCGGGTCGGCATTGTTCTCGGCGGTGTTCGCGATCCTCGGCGGCCAGGCCCTGCTCGAGCGTTGGGTGCTGTCGCTCGACATGACGCCGGTGCAGTTCATGCTGCTGTCGCAGGCGATCATCTTCGTCCTCGGCTGGCCGCTCGAGTGGACCGAGATCATCGTGATCTTCGTGCCCATCTTCCTGCCGATGTTGAAGCACTTCGACATCGACCCGATCCTCTGGGGCACGCTGGTGTTCGTCAACCTGCAGGCTGCCTTCCTGTCGCCGCCGGTGGCGATGTCGGCGTTCTACCTGAAGGGCGTGTCGCCGCCGCACGTGACGCTGAACCAGATCTTCGCCGGCATGATGCCGTACATGCTGATCGTCATCCTGTGCATGGTGATCATGTACCTGTGGCCGGGGTTGACGCTGTGGCTGCCGAAGTACCTCTATGGCGGTTGACCAGGCAGCCTCAGGCGTCGATGCTGCTGTCGCGCTCCGACATCTCCGACTCGGTGGCGCGAAACAGGTCCGGCAGCGTCTTGCCGGGCTCGTCGCGGAAGCGCTCCTCGAGCAGCTCGAGACGCTGGATCCGGTCGACCCGGAAGTTGCGGAAGTTCTCGCGCCGCTCGCACCAGGCGGCCAGGGTCCAGACCTCGCTCCAGAAAAAACAGCCGAGCGGGCGCAGCGTGCGTTCGCTGCTGCGCTCTTTCAGGTCGAGGTATTCAATGTGGATCTTCTGCCGCGCCTCGGCCGCCAGGCGCAGGGTTTCCAGGCGCTGTCGGGTCGCGCTGTCGGGCCCGACCGGCGGCGCGTACACCGCCAGGCTTTCGGCGGCGGCGCGCGCCGCGCTCGGCAACACCGCCAGGATCTTCGACAGCGCGGCCTCGGCGTGGGCGCCGAGCGCCGCGTCGATGCGCGGCTGGGCGATGCGCACGGCGGCCACCAGGGCCTGTGCTTCGGCGTGGCTGAACATCAGCGGCGGCAGGTCGAAACCGGGTTTCATGCGGTAGCCGACACCGGCCTCACCCTCGATCGGCACGCCCTGCGCCTGCAGGTCGGCCACATCGCGGTAGACGGTTCGCACCGAGACCTCGAGCCGGGTGGCCAGGTACTCGGCGGTCGACAGGCGCCGGCCGCGAATCAGCTGCACGAGCTGGAACAGGCGGTCGGCGCGTCGCATGTCGTCGATGCTACGCCAGCGAATGCAGACCGACGCGGTTGCCCTCGGTGTCGGTGATGTGGGCGAACCAGCCCATGTCGCCGGGCAACTGCACCTTGGGCGTCGCGATGCGCCCGCCGGCCGCTTCGACCCGGCCCAGCACCGCGTCCAGCGACGGGCCGGCGTTGAGGTAGGCGAGGGTGCCGGTGGCGGCCGGCGCCGGCGCGGTCTGGCCGCCGAACAGGCAGCCGCCGACGCCGGTCTCGTCGTAGCTGAACACCGCGAGGGTGTTCGGGCCCATCTGCTCGCGCCGCATCGGTGCGGCCAGCAGCGTCTCGTAGAACTTCTGCGCGCGGTCCATGTTGCGGACCGGAATCTCGAACCAGTTGATCGCGCTGCGCTGTGCCATTTGAATCTCCTTGGGTGGTGAACGGGAGACCGAATGCTGCGCGAGGCCTGCTGACAACGTTGTGTCAGCAGCCTCCGGCTGTCGTCATCCCGGCGAAAGCCGGGATCCACTGTTGCTTCACCGCGCGTGCGTACAGAGTGGATCCCGGCTTTCGCCGGGATGACATTCTCAGCCCCTCAAGCCGCGACAGTCTGGCGCACCGCGCGTTCCCAGTCTGCCATCAACTGCCCGGCACGTTCGCGCGACATCGTCGGGTGGAAACGCCGCTCGACTTTCCACTGCGCGGCGAGCTCGTCGAGCCCGCGATACACGCCGCAGCTCAGGCCGGCCAGGTAAGCCGCGCCGAGGGCAGTCGTTTCGATGACCTGCGGCCGCACCACCGGGATGCCCAGCAGGTCGGCCTGGAACTGCATCAAGAGGTTGTTGACACAGGCCCCGCCGTCGACCCGCAGCTCGCTGACCGGCGCGCCGCCGGCGGCGACCGCATCGCGGCTCATCGCCTGCAGCAAGGCGGCGCTCTGGAACGCGATGCTTTCGAGCGCGGCACGCGCGATGTGGGCGACCGTGCTGCCACGCGTCAGGCCGACGATGGCGCCGCGTGCGTCGGCCTTCCAGTACGGCGCGCCGAGGCCGGTGAAGGCCGGCACGAACATCACACCGCCGCTGTCGGGCACCGTCTCGGCCAGGTTCTGCACCTCGGCGCTGCCCTTGATCGCGTTCAGTCCGTCGCGCAGCCATTGCACGACGGCGCCGCCGATGAAGACGCTGCCTTCGAGCGCGAACTCGGGCGTCGCGCTGGTCTGCGCGGCGCTGGTCGTGATGAGGCCGTTGGTCGAGGTCTGGAAGCGCTCTCCGGTGTGCGTCAGCATGAAGCAGCCGGTGCCGTAGGTGTTCTTCGCGAGGCCGGCGTGGAAACACGCCTGGCCGAACAGCGCGGCCTGCTGGTCGCCGGCGACGCCGCCGATGTCGATCGCGGCGCCGAGCAGATCGGCGCGGCTGCTGCCGTACAGGTGGCTCGACGGGTGCACCGACGGCAGCACCTCGCGCGGGATGTCCAGCACTTGCAAGAGCTCATCGTCCCACTGGTTGGTGTGGACGTTGAGCAGCAGCGTGCGCGACGCGTTGCTGACGTCGGTGGCGTGCAGCGTGCCGCCGCTCAGGTGCCACATCAGCCACGAATCGACGGTGCCGAAGGCGAGCTCGCCGCGCTGCGCGGCCGCGCGTGCGCCGCTCACGTTGTCGAGGATCCACTTCAGCTTGGTACCCGAAAAATAGGCGTCGAGGATCAGCCCGGTCTTGGCGCGAAAGGTCGGCTCGAGCCCGCGTTCGCGCAGCGCGGCGCAGGTCGGCTCGGCGCGCCGGTCCTGCCAGACGATCGCGTTGCAGACCGGCTCGCCGGTTTGGCGGTTCCAGACGACGGTCGTCTCGCGCTGGTTGGTGATGCCTATCGACGCGATCTCGCTCGCGACTATGCCGGCCTTCGCCAGCGCCTCTTGCGCGGTCGCAAGCTGCGAGGCCCAGATCTCCTTCGGGTCGTGCTCGACCCAGCCGGGCTGCGGGTAGATCTGGCGGAACTCGCGCTGCGCCATCGCGACGATCCGGCCTTGCCGATCGAACACGATGCTGCGCGAGCTCGAGGTGCCCTGGTCGAGCGCGAGCAGGAAGTTCTTCGTCGTCATACGCCGCTCCTCAAGCCGCCAACTCACAGGTGACACCGGCCTCCGCCAGCAGCGCCGTGAACGGCGCCGGCGGCGCAGCGTCGGTGAACAGCATGTCGACCTCGTCGAGCGTGGCCAGCTGCACCATCGCCGGCCGGTTGAACTTGCTGTGGTCGGCGGCGAGCCAGACCTCGCGCGAGTGTTCGATGATGGCGCGTGCGACCTTGACCTCGCGGTAGTCGAAGTCGCGCAGCGTGCCGTCGGCCTCGATGCCCGAGATGCCGATCAGGCCGATGTCGACCTTGAACTGCTTGATGAAGTCGACCGTCACTTCGCCGACGATGCCGCGGTCGCGCGAGCGCACCACGCCGCCGGCGACGATCACTTCGCAGTCGGGGTTGTCCGACAGGATCGCCGCGACGTTCAGGTTGTTGGTGATGACACGCAGCCCCTTGTGGCGCAGCAGCTCGCGTGCGATCGCCTCGGTGGTGGTGCCGATGTTGATGATCAGCGAACAGCCGTGGGGCACCGCCTTCGCGACCGCGCGGGCGATGCGCTGCTTGGCCGACTCGTTGAGCGCCTGGCGCTGCCGGTAGGCGATGTTCTCGACCGTCGAGCTCGGCACCCGCACGCCGCCGTGAAAGCGCGCCAAGAGGCCGGCGTCGGACAAGAGCTTCACGTCGCGCCGCACCGTTTGCAGCGTCACGCCGAACTGCTCGCCCAGCGCTTCGACCGACATCGAGCCGCGCGCGCGCACCTCTTCGAGCAGCAAGGATTGACGCGGGTTGGGACTCATCTGGGGACGCAGCATAGCCAATGTCCGCGCCGTGCCCATGGTGGATTGCGAGCTTGCATAATGTTCGGCTTTCGGATAAAACGAAAAAAGAAACAGCCAAACGAACACAAACGAACATCGATCGGTGATTCGTTTTTCCGCCAGGAGTCCGCTTGAAATCCCCATCGCCAATGAGCGCCGCCGGGCCGCTCCCAAGGCGCTCGCTCCCCCTCGGGGGGACCGGCGCGAAGCGTCGCAGGGGGCGCCAATGAGCTCGCCGCAAGGCCTGCCGCCGCACGTCGTCGACGTGCTGGTGGTCGGGGGTGGCATCAATGGCGCCGGCATCGCGCGCGACTTTGCCGGCCGCGGCGCGAGCGTGTTGCTGTGCGAGAAGGACGACCTGGCGCAGCACACCTCGTCGTCGTCGACCAAGCTGATCCACGGCGGTCTGCGTTACCTCGAGTACTACGAGTTTTCGCTGGTGCGCAAGGCGCTGGCCGAACGCGAGGTGCTGCTCAAATGTGCCCCGCACATCATGCGGCCGCTGCGCTTCGTGATGCCGCACGATCCGAGCATGCGGCCGGTCTGGATGGTGCGTGCCGGTCTGTTCCTCTACGACCATTTGGCCAAGCGAGAAGTGCTGGCCGGCTCGCGCACCGTCGACCTGCGCCGCCATCCGGCCGGTGTGCCGCTGAAGCCTGGCTACACGCGCGGCTTCGAGTACTCCGACGGCTGGGTCGACGACGCGCGGCTGGTGGTGCTGAACGCGATCGACGCGGCCGAGCGTGGCGCGACCATCCTCACCCGCTGGCGCTGCGTCGACGCACAGCGCGGCGCGACGCAGTGGGAGGTGCGGCTGCACAACGAGCAGGGCGAAGAGCGGCGTGTCGCGGCGCGTGCGCTGGTCAACGCCGCCGGGCCGTGGGCCGGGCAGTTCTTGAGCGAACACGCGCATGCGCCGCGGCCGAAGTCGCTGCGCCTGGTCAAGGGCAGCCACATCGTGGTGCCGAAGATGTTCGAGCACGACAACGCCTACATCTTCCAGAACCCGGACCGCCGCATCATCTTCGCGATCCCCTACGAAGGCGACTTCACGCTGATCGGCACGACCGATGTCGAGCACCACGGCGCGATCGGCGCAGCGCAGATCGACAGCGCCGAAACCCTGTACCTGTGCGAGCAGGCGAGCCGCTACTTCGCGCGGCCCGTGACGCCGGCCGACGTGGTGTGGAGCTACTCGGGCGTGCGCCCGCTGCTCGACGACGAGTCGGGCGACCCGTCGGCCGTGACCCGCGACTACCTGCTCGAACTCGACACCGCGCAAGCACCGTTGCTGTCGGTCTGGGGCGGCAAGATCACGACCTTCCGCAAGCTCGCCGAGGAAGCCGCCGACATGCTCGCGGCGCCGCTTGCGACCCAGGGCAAGGCCTGGACCGCAGGTGCGTACCTGCCCGGCGGCGACCTGCGCGATTGGACAGGCAAGCCGCAACGCCCCGACACCGATTTCGCGCGGCTGGTGCTCGAACTGGCGCGCCGCCACCCCGAGCTCGACCCGTGCCTCGCGCATCGGTTGGCGCGCGGCTACGGCTCGCGCGTGGCGGCGGTGTTGAAGGGTGGCCTCGGCAAGCAGGTCGCGCCCGGCCTGCACGAAGCCGAGCTGCACTACCTGCACCAGCACGAATGGGCGCGCAGTGCCGACGACGTGTTGTGGCGCCGCACCAAGCTCGGCCTGCACCTGAACGCGGCGCAGCGCGCGCTGGTCGTCGACTGGTGCGAGGCCCATTGGAGCGACACCCCCGCACGCAACGCCGCAGCCGCCGCGGCCCGAATGGAGACGGCATGGAACTGATGCTCGAACGCATCGAACAACAAGTCGGCGCGCAGACCTGGCTCTACCCGCTGGAGCTGGCCCTGGTGCCGCGCGCGGTGACGGTGCTGCTGGGCGCCACCCAGGCCGGCAAGACGACGCTGATGCGGCTGATGGCGGGACTCGACGCGCCGAGCAAGGGCCGCGTCATCGCCGACGGGCAGGACGTGACCGGCCGCCCGGTGCGCGAGCGCAATGTCTCGATGGTCTACCAGCAGTTCATCAACTACCCGTCGATGACGGTGGCCGACAACATCGCCTCGCCGCTCAAGCTGCGCGGGGAAAAGGGCATCGCGGCGCGGGTCGCCGAGCTTGCGGCCAAGCTGCACATCGAGCCCTTCCTGCAGCGCCTGCCGGCCGAGCTGTCGGGTGGCCAGCAGCAGCGCGTCGCGCTGGCGCGGGCGCTCGCAAAAAAGGCGCCGCTGATGCTGCTCGACGAGCCGCTCGTGAACCTGGACTACAAGCTGCGCGAAGAGCTTCGCGAGGAGCTGTCGCTGTTGTTCGCGACCGGTGAATCGACGGTCGTGTATGCCACCACCGAGCCGACCGAAGCGCTGCTGCTCGGCGGCTACACCGCGGTGATGGACGCCGGCCAGTTGCTGCAATACGGGCCGACCGCCGAGGTGTTCCACAAGCCCAAATCGATCCGCGTCGCACGTGCTTTCAGCGACCCGCCGATGAACCTTTTGGCCGGCAACGCGGCGACGCTCGGCGTCACGCTGGCGGCGGGCGTCAACCTGTCGGTGCCGTTGCCGTCGAACTCGCCGGCCGCGCGCACCGCGTCGCTGACGATCGGCGTGCGCGCGAGCGCGCTGCGGGTGCGCGAGCGTGCCGGCGACCTGGCGCTGCCGGGCAAGGTGGAGCTCGCCGAGATCTCCGGCTCCGACACCTTCGTGCACGTCGAAACCACGGTCGGCGAGCTGGTCGCGCAGTTGACCGGGGTGCACCAATTTTCACTCGCCGAAGCGATCACGCTGTACCTCGACCCGTCCCAGGTCTATGTGTTCGACGCGGCGGGCGACCTGCTCGTCGCCCCGGCCAAGGAGCTGCGCTGATGGCCCGCATCTCACTCGACCTGGCGCACGCCTACAAGCCGAACCCGCAGCGCGACGTGGACTATGCGCTGCTGCCCTTGAAGATGGACTTCGAGGACGGCGGCGCCTACGCGCTGCTCGGCCCTTCGGGCTGCGGCAAGACGACGATGCTCAACATCGTCTCGGGCCTGGTCACGCCCTCGCACGGCACCGTGAAGTTCGACGGCGTCGACATGACGCCCAAGTCGCCGCAGCAGCGCAACATCGCGCAGGTGTTCCAGTTCCCGGTCATCTACGACACGATGACGGTGGCCGAGAACCTGGCGTTCCCGTTGCGCAACCGCGGTGTCGCGCCGGACAAGATCCGCCAGCGCGTCGGCGTGATCGCCGAGATGCTCGAGATGAGCGGCCAGCTCAATCTGCGTGCCGCCGGCCTGGCGGCCGACGCCAAGCAGAAGATCTCGCTCGGCCGCGGATTGGTGCGCGAGGACGTGAGCGCGGTGCTGTTCGACGAGCCGCTGACCGTCATCGACCCGCACCTGAAGTGGCAGCTGCGGCGCAAGCTGAAGCAGATCCACCATGAGCTGAAGCTGACGCTGGTCTACGTCACCCACGACCAGGTCGAGGCGTTGACGTTCGCCGATCAGGTGGTCGTGATGACACGCGGCAAGGCAGTGCAGGTGGGCAGCGCCTCGCAGCTGTTCGAGCGTCCGGCGCATACGTTTGTCGGGCACTTCATCGGGTCGCCGGGGATGAACTTTCTGCCGGCCAGGTGGCGCGGCGACGGCATCGAAGTCGCGGGCCATGCACTGGGAGCGAGTGTCAACAAGGAGTCGCTCGCGAATGCCGGCGAGTTCACGCTCGGCGTGCGACCCGAGTACGTGCAGCTCGCGGGCAGCTCGGATGTCGGTGCGCTGCCGGCGCAGGTGGTGAAGGCGCAGGACATCGGGACCTATTGGCTCGTCACTGCGATGAGCGGCGACGCGGTGATCCGGGCGCGCTTGAGCCCGGAAGCGAAGGTGCCGGCCGCCGGCGAGCAGGTGTGGCTGAACGTTGTGGGTTCGCACACCTGCTTCTACAAGAACGAGGAGTTGATCGCATGAGGCAGAGCGCCCTCACCCTAACCCTCTCCCGCAAGCGGGAGAGGGGACAACACGCCGAGCCGCTTTTGCATTGCTCCCTATCCATCTTGACAACCGCGTCATCCCGGCGAACGCCGGGATCCACTCGCGCCGCAGCGCGCATCGATCACCAGTGGATCCCGGCGTTCGCCGGGATGACCGCGGAAAGACTCTCAGCCCCTGAGGCCGCGGAGCCCACGCCATGAAACCCATCAACCAAAAGGCCTGGTTCCTGATCCTGCCGGTCGTGCTGTGCGTGGCCTTCTCGGCCATCCTGCCCTTGATGACCGTCGTCAATTACTCGGTGCAGGACATCATCTCCCCCGAGCGGCGTGTCTTCGTCGGCACCGAGTGGTTCAAGGCCGTGATGCGCGACGACGACCTGCAAGGCGCGCTGCTGCGCCAGATCAGCTTCTCGTTCGCGGTGCTGCTGGTCGAGATCCCGCTCGGCATCGCGCTCGCACTTTCGATGCCGGCGACCGGGTGGAAAGCCTCGGCCGTGCTGGTGCTCGTGGCCATCTCGCTGCTGATCCCGTGGAACGTGGTCGGCACCATCTGGCAGATCTACGGCCGCACCGACATCGGACTGATGGGCGCTGCACTCGCCAAGCTCGGCTTCAACTACAGCTACACCGGCAACGCGACCCACGCCTGGCTCACGGTGCTGCTGATGGACGTGTGGCACTGGACGCCGCTCGTCGCGCTGCTGTGTTACGCCGGCCTGCGCGCGATCCCCGACGCCTATTACCAGGCCGCGCGCATCGACGGCGCGAGCAAGTTCGCGGTGTTCCGCTTCATCCAGCTTCCGAAGCTGCGCGGCGTGCTGATGATCGCCGTGCTGCTGCGCTTCATGGACAGCTTCATGATCTACACCGAGCCCTTCGTGCTGACCGGCGGCGGGCCCGGCAACGCGACCACCTTCCTGTCGCAGTACCTGACGCAAAAGGCGGTCGGCCAGTTCGACCTCGGGCCGGCGGCCGCGTTCTCGCTGATCTACTTCCTGATCATCCTGCTGCTGTGCTTCATCCTCTACAACTGGATGCAGCGGGTCGGCACGCAAGACGCGACGACGGAAGCCGGCCATGGATGACAAGCGCTTCAAGAAGCGGATCGTCTTCCTGATCCTCTACCTCGTGTTCGCGATCCTGCCGGTGTACTGGATGGTCAACATGTCGTTCAAGACGAACGAAGAGATCCTGTCGACCTTCAGCCTGTGGCCGCAGCACTTCACCTGGAACCACTACCGCACGATCTTCACCGACGAGAGCTGGTACTCGGGCTACATCAACTCGATGATCTACGTGGCGATCAACACCGTGATCTCGCTGCTGGTGGCGCTGCCTGCGGCGTACGCGTTCTCGCGCTACTCGTTCCTCGGCGACAAGCATGTGTTCTTCTGGCTGCTGACGAATCGCATGACGCCGCCGGCGGTGTTCCTGCTGCCCTTCTTTCAGCTCTACACGACGCTCGGCATGATGGACACGCACATCGCCGTCGCGCTCGCGCACCTCTTGTTCAACGTGCCGCTGGCGGTGTGGATTCTCGAAGGTTTCATGAGCGGCATCCCGCGCGAGATCGACGAGACGGCCTACATCGACGGCTATTCGTTCCCGCGCTTTTTCCTGACGATCTTCATCCCGCTGATCAAGGCCGGGGTCGGCGTCGCGGCCTTCTTCTGCTTCATGTTCAGCTGGGTCGAGCTCTTGATGGCGCGCACGCTCACCAGCGTGAACGCCAAGCCGATCGTCGCGGTGATGACACGCACCGTCAGCGCATCAGGCATGGACTGGGGTGTGCTCGCGGCGGCGGGAGTACTGACCATCGTGCCGGGCGCGATCGTCATCTGGTTTGTCCGGCACTACATCGCGAAGGGCTTCGCGATGGGCCGGGTGTAGGAGTCAAGCGATGTTCGAGTGGATGGCCTGGACCCTGCCGGTGGCGGTGTTCTTCGTGAGCATCGTGTTGATGCTGGTCGGCATGACCGCGTGGGAGCTGAAGTCGCCGACCGTCTTGCGCAAGGGTTTCCTGCCGATGGCGACGACGCGCGGCGACCGGTTGTTCGTCGGCCTGCTGTCGGCCGCTTACGTGAACCTCGCCTTCGTCGCGGTCAGCGAAAAGATGATCGCCTGGTTCGGCCTCGAGCAGGAGCCGTCGATCTGGATCAGCTTCGTGGTTTCGATGCTCTTGCTCGTGCTGATCCTGCGCAAGGGCTAGGTTGAAAAGGCACCCGGGCTCTCTCTTCCCACCCGGGAAAAGCTTGACATTGGGAAGTGTTCCAGAGGAGACACGAATGAAGTTGCGCTTGAATTCCGTGGCCTTCGCCGCCGCCGCTTTGGCCCTGGGCCAAAGCGCGTGGGCCGGTGAAGCCGAAGCGAAGAAGTGGGTCGACAACGAGTTCCAGCCGTCCACCTTGTCCAAGGACAAGCAGATGGCCGAAATGAAATGGTTCATCGATGCGGCCAAGAAGCTGCAGGCCAAGGGCGTGAAGGAAATCTCGGTCGTTTCCGAGACCATCACGACGCACGAATACGAGTCCAAGACACTCGCCAAGGCCTTCGAGGAGATCACCGGCATCAAGGTCAAGCACGACATCATCCAGGAGGGCGATGTCGTCGAGAAGCTGCAGACCTCGATGCAGTCGGGCAAGTCGATCTACGACGGCTGGATCAGCGACAGCGACCTGATCGGCACCCACTACCGCTACGGCAAGATCCTGGCGCTGTCGGACTACATGGCCGGCGCCGGCAAGGAGTACACCAACCCCGGCCTCGACCTGAAGGACTTCATCGGCACCAGCTTCACGACCGCGCCCGACAAGAAGCTCTACCAGTTGCCCGACCAGCAGTTCGCCAACCTGTACTGGTTCCGCGCCGACCTGTTCGCGCGCAAGGACCTGCAGGACAAGTTCAAGGCCAAGTACGGCTACGAGCTCGGCGTGCCGCTGAACTGGAGCGCCTACGAAGACATCGCCGAGTTCTTCACCGACGACGTGAAGACGATCGACGGCAAGCCGATCTACGGCCACATGGACTACGGCAAGAAAGACCCGTCGCTGGGTTGGCGCTTCACCGACGCGTGGCTGTCGATGGCCGGCACGGCCGACGTCGGCATCCCGAACGGCATGCCGGTCGACGAATGGGGCATCCGTGTCGGCGCCGACAAGTGCACGCCGGTGGGAGCATCGGTGTCGCGCGGCGGTGCGACCAACTCGCCGGCCGCCGTCTACGCGCTCACCAAGTACGTCGACTGGATGAAGAAGTACGCACCCAAGGAAGCCAGCGGCATGACCTTCGGCGAAGCCGGCCCGGTGCCCGCGCAAGGCCAGATCGCGCAGCAGATCTTCTGGTACACCGCGTTCACCGCCGACATGACCAAGCCGGGCCTGCCGGTCGTCAACGCCGACGGTTCGCCGAAGTGGCGCATGGCGCCCGGACCGAACGGCCCGTACTGGAAGCAGGGCATGCAAAACGGCTACCAGGACGTCGGCTCGTGGACCTTCTTCAAGGACCACGACCCGAACAAGGTCGCCGCCGCCTGGCTCTACGCCCAGTTCATCACCAGCAAGACGACCTCGCTGAAGAAGAGCATCGTCGGCCTGACCTTCATCCGCGACAGCGACATCCGGCACGACTACTTCACCCAGAACGCCAACAAGTACGGCGGCCTGATCGAGTTCTATCGCAGCCCGGCGCGGGTGGCCTGGACGCCGACCGGCACCAACGTGCCGGACTACCCGAAGCTTGCACAGCTGTGGTGGAAGAACGTCGCGGTGGCGGTGACCGGCGAGAAGACCCCGCAGGCCGCGATGGACAACCTGGCCGAGGAAATGGACCAGGTGATGGGCCGCCTCGAACGTGCCGGCATGGCGCACTGCGCGCCCAAGCTCAACCCCAAGGGCGACCCCAACAAGTACCTGAGCGACAAGGGCGCGCCGTGGAAGAAGCTGGCCAACGAGAAGCCGAAGGGCGAGACGATCGCCTACGAGAAGCTGCTGGGTGCCTGGAAAGAGGGCAGGGTCCGCTGAGTTGATTCAGTTCCAGAAGTGAGTGGCGCATCGCCCGGCGCGGGCGCCATTCTTCATGCCCTCAACGCGAGAGTGTCGAGGGCATTTTTCGTCGAACGGTGCATCATCCGAGGCCTCATGAACATCACCTTTCGCTGCGACCCGGCCCTGATCGATCTGCTGCCACGACCGGTGCCGGCCCAGGCGGCGCTGCCCGAGTGGCTGCGCCGCATGCCCCCGCGGGCCCATTCGGCGGTGCATCAGCGCAGCATCCGCACCGTCAAGCAGTGCCCGCCGTTCGTCGACGCGATGGCGCATGGTTTCCTCATCCCGCTGCCGTGCGATGTGACGGTGCAGGCCGGCCAATTCAGCTGGGACTGGCCCCTGCCGGAACTGAGCGTGCCCAACCACCCGCGCGCGCCGCTGAGCTTTCATGTGCCCGAGCAACTCGCCGGTTCGCCGCTGGCGCAGGGGACACGCTCGGCCCTCAAGTTCAACAGCTTCTGGACCATCGAGCTTGAAACCGGCTGGTCATTGATGGTGGTGCACCCGATCAATCGCGATGACCTGCCGTTTCGGCTCATCAGCGGGCTGGTCGATGCCGACCGCTTCGTCGATGCCGGCATCAATTTCCCTGCGATCTGGACCGACCCGGCCTTCAGCGGCGTCCTGCCGCGCGGCCTGCCGATTGCGCAGGGCTACGCCGTCCCGCGCGGACCGCAGTCGATGATCTGCGAGGCGATGTCCGAACCGCATGCGCGGCGCTACGGCGAACTGGCGGCGCAGGTGATGGCCGCGCCCGGGGTGTACCGCAAGCAGTTTCGCAGCAAGCGCGGAAGCGGTTGAGACAGGCTCAGTCGGGCGCGCCTGCCAGGCAGGCGCGCAGCTCGCCAAGGTTCAACCACAGGCGACCGTGCGGCGCGGCTGCCAGCGCATGGGCGATGCGCCCGAAGCTCGTTTCGCGCAAGCGGTAGGCGCGGCCGTAGGCGCGCATCGCGGCGTCGATGCGACCGAGCTCCTGCTGCACGATGCCCAGGTTCACCCAGGCCTCGACACGCTGCGGCATCACCGACAGCACCTGGTTCAGCGCGTCGACGGCGGCCTCGAGCTCGCCGATGTCTTGGCGCACCAGCGCGAGCTGAAACCAGGCTTCGGCATGCGCGGGGACGAGCCCCACCAAGCGCGTCAGGTGGGCCGAGGCAGCTGCCGTGTCGCCGGCGGCACGGGCCGCGTCGGCGGCGGTCATCAGCGACGGCGGATGGTCGGGGCGCAGCGCGAGGCTCGCGTGGATGTGCCGCCGTGCGCCCGCCACATCGCGCTCTTGCAGGCACAGAACGGCCAGCAACTGATGCGGCGCCGGGTGCAGTGCTTGTTGCGCCAGCGCTTGCTCGCACAAGGCCTTGGCCTGCTCGCGCCGGCCCGCGTTGGCGTGCTGGATCGCCTGGGCCAGGAGTTGCTCGACCATCACGGCGGACCCTTGCGCCCGCCGAACCTGCAGTCGCTCGCCCCCTGGCGTGTCCAACCCTTGCGATGCGAGCCGATATCGACGGTGCACATGGGGCACTAGTGTGCCACTCGGACACCCTCGCTCGAGGCGCGCACAGCGGTTAGGCTCCGTTCCACGATGCTGATCGGAACCCTCTTCGCTCTCCTCGCCGGCCTGATGTGGGGCCTCGTGTTCGTCGCCCCGCTGCTGCTGCCCGACTACCCCGCCGCGCTGCTGTCCTTCGCGCGTTACCTCGCATTCGGCCTGATCGCCTTGCCGCTGGCCGGGCTGGACCGATCGCGCCTCGCCCAGCTCACCCGCGCCGACTGGATCGAAGCGCTGAAGCTGTCGGCGGTCGGCAACCTGCTGTACTACCTGTGCCTCGCCGCCGCGATCCAGCGTGCCGGCGGGCCGCTGCCGACGATGATCATCGGCACGCTGCCGGTGGTGATCGCGATCAGCTCCAACCTGCGCGACGCGAAACGCGACGGGCGGCTGCGCTGGCGCCAGCTCGCACCGTCGCTCGCGCTGATCGCGGCCGGCATCGCGCTGGTCAACCAGGTCGAGCTCGAGCATCTGCGTGCCGACAAACACGCCGACGTCGGCCTCTACACGCTCGGCGCCGTGCTGGCCATCGGCGCACTCGTCTGTTGGACCTGGTACCCGATCCGCAACGCCGACTGGCTGCGCGCTCACCCCGACCGCAGCCCACGCACCTGGGCCACCGCGCAAGGCATCGCGACGCTGCCGCTGGCACTCGCCGGCACGCTCGGTTTCTGGGCCTGGAACGCCGCCAGCGGCCAGGCCTTCGCGATGCCGTTCGGCCCGACCCCGAAG
>Ga0209515_10003491_pt1 | contig 22377 bp, 20 predicted proteins | sample Subgroupgradi54m_FD_187454 | JGI IMG/M metagenome (GOLD analysis project Ga0209515, IMG submission 187454) | Subsurface groundwater microbial communities from S. Glens Falls, New York, USA - GMW60B uncontaminated upgradient, 5.4 m (SPAdes)... ... | reverse complement strand
AATATTTCAGGTAAAAATAAAATTGTACGTAGAAGTGTTGCGAAAGCACAAAACTTTATCGGTACCATAAAAGAATATTGGTCTCAAGATGATTATGAAATTTCAATAACAGGAGCATTAATAGGTGCTATTCAACTTGGAAGTGTACAAGATTGTTACCCTATAAATGATTTTGAAAAATTAAGAGATTATTGTACTTCTCCTTTGGGTGTTCAAGTTAAATGTGAGCCATTTCAATTATTAGGTATTGATTATTTGATTGTAGAAGATTTTCAATTTCCATTTACAAAGGGAGAAAATGTTCAAGCTTATGAATTGAAATGTTATAGTGATTTTTCAGCTGATTTTTTATTAGAAATAGAATAATGTATTTAATGGATTATAAAATAGTGTTTGATAATAATGGAAAAAAATTCCAATTAGTATTGTTAAATTCTTTTTTAATCAAAAAAAGCGTTGAAAATTTAGCCGACCTAGCAACAATATTACTTCCTGAATGTATATTAAACTCTCCATTAAACATTGAAGATAAAATTTCAAGAGGCACTCAAGTTTCAATTGAATTAGGTTATAATGGTAAATTGAAAAATGAGTTCAATGGATTCATACAGGATATTAGAGTTAATGATTCATCCTTGCAAATTTTATGTGAAGACGACTTATTTATTTTTAGAAAAAAAGTATCCGATAAAATATTCAAATCAACAACTGTTAAACAAATTGTAAACTACTTAATTCAAGAAATCGATAGTTCTTACAAGCTTGTTTGTGATTACGATTTAGGATATGAAAAGTTTGCAATTCATCAAGCTACTGGTTATGATGTTTTAAAGAAACTAAAAGAAGAAATTAAGTGTAATATTTATTTCAATGCCTTAGATAAAGAATTACATATACATGCTCCATTTTCTGAAAAGAAAGGACATGTTAAATATTCAATGCAACAAAATATCGAAAGTTCATCATTAGAGTTTAAAAAATCGGTTGATAAGAAAGTTGAAGTTTCAATCGAAAGTATTGATTCAAAAGGAAAAATTACAACATTTAAAACAGGAACAACTGGAGGTGATTCCATTACATTGAAAGTTGGAGCAATGCCTGAAGCTGATGTAAAAAGAATTGCAGAGTCAGAGTTAATTAAAAGAAGTTATGATGGTTTTGAAGGCTCTTTTGATACTTGGCTAATCCCATTTGTAGAGCCGACATTTTCAATTGAATATGAGGATAAAGATTATCCAAATAAAAAAGGAGTTTATTATGTTTCAGCTGTAGAAACATCCTTCTCAGATGGAGGAGGTAAAAGAACAATAACATTAGGAGTTAAATTATCATGACACAAGAACAACAAATATCGGAATTAATAAAAAGTATTGGAGGCTATAAAGCTTTTAAACCAATTATTGCAGATGTGATATCTGTTGATGAAGATACTTGTGTTGTTAAATTATCAACTGGATTAGAAATACCTGATGTTAGATTAAAAACAATTATTGAAGCTTCAGGAGATTATTTCATTATTAAACCTGCAGTAGATTCAAAAGTTTGGTTAATGCCTTTAAATGATTCAATTGAGGATTTAATGGTAATTAAAATTGATAAAATTCAATCATTTGAAATCAAACAAAATGGATTAAATATCCTATTTGATTGCAATGATGAAAAAGTATTAATAAAAAATAATCAAGCAAGTTTAATCGACCTTTTTCAAGACTTGAAAGATTTGATAGGTCAAATAACTGTTTCAACGGGAACAGGACCAAGTGGTACACCATTGCCTCCAACAATTGCTAGTTTAACAACTTTTGAAACAAAGTTTAAAACCCTTTTAAAATAGAATTATGGCACTAAATAAAATAGGTTTAAAGAATGCTATTAAAACGCTTCTTGATGATATGAAAACAAAAGAAGAAGATGCTTCAGAAGAATTTGCTACAAGGTTGTCAGATGCAATCGACACCTATGTTAAAACAGGATCGGTTACAGTTGCTCCGGGTATTGCATTATTAGCAGGAGCTTATCCCGGAACAACTACAGCAAGTGGAACAGGAACAATAAGTTAAAAAAATGAAAGATAGAGCGATACAATTAAACGATTCAACTTCTCAAGGAGAAATAATGGATGTGAAAATTACTGTTGTAAAAGATGGTGATAATAAGATTTTATCGGGATTAACTATCGGAAATACATTGGAGCAAAACAAAGCATTGATATTGATTTTAGAACCAGGAGAATTGAAAGAATATCCAACATTAGGTGTAGGAATGAATTCAGCTCTTTTAAACAATGATTATTTAGAAATGCGACATATTATAAGGACTCAATTAATGAAGGATGGATTAACGGTTCAGGAATTGAATTTATATACAAATAAAAATATTTCAATAAAAGCAAAATACTAATGGCACGCACAATTATAGAAATAAGTAATGAATTGAAGGCTAATTTTGTAATTAACTCTACGATACAACAATTTTATTCATTAACACCAGGATTAACTTTTGACGACCAATTTTCAAAAGTGAGTTTAGAAGGCATCCTATTTTATTGCTTATCCTTTTCAATTTGGATACTTGAAAAACTTTTCGATGATCATAAAATATGGATTGAAGCTCGTGCAAAAGAATTGATTTTAGGTAATACAGCGTGGTACCGAAAAATTGCATTGCTATTTCAATACGGTGATCCTTTAGTTTTTATAGATGATGTTTATATCTACGAAACAATTAATGAATCAAATAAGATAGTTAGACTTTGTTCTGTAACGGATGAAGGTTCCCAAATGTTGATGAAGGTTGCCAACTTAGATTCAGGAGCTAATATCATTCCTCTCACATCTGGTCAATTAGCTTCTTTTAGTGCTTACATCAAAAAGATGAAATTTGCAGGTGTTAAAATCATCATTGTTTCTCGTGAAGCTGATTTGGTTAAAATTTATATGCATTTATTTATTGACTCTTTAGTGTTATCAGCTGATGGTACGTTATTGTCTGATGGTATTACCAAGCCAGTTGAGGACACAATTAACAATTACATTAAAAATTTACCATTTAACGGAAAATTCAATCCAAATGAATTGGTAGATTATTTACAACAAACAGTTGGAGTAATTGATCCCTTCTTTGATTCAGCATCCGCAAAGTTTGGCACAGGTTCATACGCACCAATTGTAAATTATTACAATCCAAATGCAGGATATCTTGCTATCGATACAGATTTCCCATTAAGTACAACAATTTCATACGCATTAGCATGATACAAATTGATTTAACATATCTGTTTCAAATACTGTTACCAATTAATTTGCGTAAGTCAATCATCACGGCTTATTTGGACACGGTTAATATTACTATGACAGGTTTGTATAATACGTTTTATTTGCTTTTCGCACAAATAAAATATGATTTAACTTTCAATGGTCAGGTAATACTTTTAGAGCATTTGCTTAATGATAAATATGACAGTATACTAAGACGAATTTATATTGATGAAGAATCAACTGGAATAAACACATTTATATTCAATGTAATTGAAGACAACGAAGAAACTTACATTTTCAATAATACTGAAAATGGAACAAATATTTACTTATTCAATAATAGTGAATTGTCTTCATTAGCTGATTTTACAATTTATGTTCCATCTGATGTAGTGTTTGAAATGATTCAATTAAGAAAACTAGTAGATATATATAAACTACCAACCAAACTTTATTCAGTCGAAATTGTATGAAAGTGGATGTTTTTAATACTCAAACTATTCTTGATATCTGTCTTCAATCGACTGGTACAATAGAATCATTATTCGACATACTGAAGTTGAATAATATGGATACATTATTTATTGGTGATAAAACACAGTTAGAAGTAATTCAGCCAATAAAAGCAAGAACAGTAAATTATTATGCAAGCAATTCAATAAAGCCTGCAACTGAAATAAACATTACAGGACGATCTTTTTCGTCAGATTTTTCATTTGATTTTGATTAAACCATGAATACAAGAGAAGAAATAGCAACGGCAATTGCTGATAAGATTTACACTAATTACAGTCTTAAAATTAAGGCTACTGATGTGAAAGAGATATTAGATTCAATCATTGATTCTTATGTGCATAAAGATGATGGGATAATCCATAATGAATTATCTGGACTTAATGAAGGTGACTTTAAGCATTTAACTGCAGAACAAATGGAAGAGTTGGTTGCTTTAATTTTACATAAAAATGATTATGAACCAACAGCAAATAAAGAAGGTGCTGTTGCTACTTATTCAACATCGACTACTAAGTTCCCCACAATAAAAGGTATTGTTGATTGGTGTACATCTATTTTTCAAGCTAAATTATTTTCAGGTGTGAATTTACGTCCAATTAACGGGAATAGTTTATTGGGTTCTGCAAATTTACAACTTCAGGAAACTACTACATCAATGCAAACACTTATTGATGGTTCTGCTGTTTCTCCTGATCCAGTTGATGCCGACCAATTTATGATAACCAATAGTTCAGGTACAGCTACGAGAAAAATATCATGGTCGGGAATAATAGCGACTTTGTTTGCTTATTTTGAAACCATCTATCAACGTATTTTGGTTAGCGGAACTACAATCAAAACAGTTGGAGGCGTAAGTTTATTAGGTAGTGGAAATGTTCCAATCACTTTAGCGACGGTTAATGGAAACATACTTTATGTTTCGACTGGTGGTTCAGATGCTGATTCTACAAGATCAGGTCATTTAGGTGATATGATGAAGCCTTTTCTTACACTTGAATCTGCTAAAACAACATCCATAAGCGGTGATTTAATTTATGTTTTTGCGGGAACATATTCTGTATCAATCACAGGAACAAATGGATTATCTAAAGATGGTATTAATTATTATTTTGAGACTGGTTGTATAATCAATAAGTCGACTATTGGTGATATTTTCAATTCTACTGGTTTTTCAATAGGATGTAATGTTTTTGGGACTGGAGATTTTAATAAGACAACAACTAGTGGTGTTATATTCAATCTTTTAATCGGTAATTCAATATTTGAATTTAATAAATGTACATCAACTACAGATGTATGTATACAAAATATATCACCGTATTTTCTAAATACTTCTGGATTATCTTGTATATCTACAGGAAGTGCTTCAATGTGGTTAGGTTGGGGTGCTGGTGGTCATACTTTGGTTAATATACCATACATTAAAAGTACAGCTGGACCAGCAATTAGATGTTGGGGATCTGACTCTGCTGGTTCAAATTATGTAATCAATTCATCAAAGGTTGAATCAACTGCTGGAAATGGTGTTCATGCTACCTGCGGTACATTTAATATAGCATACTGCTATGGTTCATCTTATGGGTATCAATTAGGTTATTATGGTGGTTACGTTACTATAAATGGATATTCTAATAGCATATACATGAATACTCTAACATTGCAACTTAATGGTCGAACAGCTATACTAAATTGTGTTGCTGGTACAGTTACTGGCGGAATGTGTGATAATTTAATAGTTAGTGGTGGTAATGTTCAAACAACATTGGGTGATTATTATCCAACTCTATCAGTAAGTGGTGGTGTTGCAGTAATTTCATTGAATGCCGTAGGTTTGAATATGAATGTAACGGGTGGAAAAGTCACTTTAAGTGAAAACATTAAGGGTAATGGAACATATGCATTAATTTATAACACTGGTCAATATGTATCAGGTGGAAGATTAGATATAGCTGGTGCTTTGTACTTTGCTGATATGCAAGAAGCGTTTATATTATCGGGGGCAGGAGTTATAGGTATATTGTCTTCGGGGTCAATTAATATGGTTGGAACAAATCGAGGTTATAAAAACGCTGGAATAAGATTTCAAGGTGGAAAAATCCTTTCAAAAGGTGGAACAATAACAGTTGCTGATTCTAACTGTTTACCTATTGCCGTTGAAACTGCAAATAGGGATATAAAAGTTTTTTCGTCGGGATTCAATACAAATTCAATTCTTGGATTATTGCCCGCTAAAAAACAAAAAATGAAATTTACTGTTTCAGCAGTTGCAACAACTTCATTTACAATCAACGCTACTTCCATCTCTGAATCTGATACTGCTACTTATAATACAAAACCATTATTAGCTAGTAGATTGTCCTCGTTAATCAATGCGAGCGCATTAAATACTGTTATTACAGCAACATATACAGCAAGTAATGAATATTTTGAGGTAGAAGCATTGGTAGCGAGTACGGCTTATACCTTTTCAGCATTAAATAATTTGGTTTATCTATATGTTATCGAAAATAGTTATGCTTTAAGTAACCAAATTGGAGGAGAAATCATTGAAGATACAGACGTTGAATAAAAATTAAAATTATGAATTTACAAAATATAGTAATCGATTTTACAGAGAATAAAGTATCAACAATGTTTGAAGAAAAACATTATAGTATTGATATTATAGACAGAATCCTACCTGTCAAAAATGCGTTTGAAAATGCATACAATATTGTTTTTATTAAATCAGTTATTCAACTTTCAGAAGATCAGCACATGTGTCAATCTAGAGTACTTTGTATTTCTGATAAAGAAGAAATATCATTTGTTACAATAATTGACATTGCTAGAAATCATTTAGCTCTCTTCAATGAATTACGTGAAATTAGGTTGTTGATAGAAGAGAAATTAACAGTGTTGTTAAATATTAATTCATAAATAATGGCTTTAAGAGATACAAGAATAAGCGGAGGTAATGGAATAGATTACACGAAAGAATGCGATTCACCTTCTGACTACGCTTCTATGCCGAATTCCACTTATTTTAAAGATTTGTCGGATGGTTTGATCTATTTTAAAAATAAAGTAGGACTTGTGTTCGGACTTTTCACGAAAGAAATATCTAATAAAACAGAGTGGGGAGTTAACGCATCAGGCAGTACTAGAGCTTCTTATGGTGTAGTGACGTCTGGTTATGGAACACCTTCAAATAACAATGATACTGTTACAGGTTTAACGAAGTACACTACATCAGCCACGGCTGGAGATTATGCAGGTATCGAAACAACTGTATATAATCAATTCCCTATAGATGCGAATCCTGTATTTTCAGCATATATAAAAACTGACTCAGACATAACTAATCAAAGATTTTGGGCTGGGTTATTTACGAGTACCCTTTTGAATTCTGATGATCAAACAGGAGCTTATTTATCTTTTAGATATTCTACTGTAGCTGGAGATACTACTTTTAAGATTATTGTTGATAGTGGTTCTGCTCAAACGGTATTAGATACAACTGTAACCGTGTCTGCAAATACCTATTATTTGTTAGAAATATTTGTAGATTTTACAAATAGTAAGATTTATTTTAGAGTTAATGGAGGCTCGTTGATAATTGTAACTACTAATATTCCTGCTTCAGGAACTGATTTAGGTTTTTCAGTTGAATTAACAAATCCATCTGCAGGAGCAAGAGCTTTCAATTTTGCTAGAATCAAAGGAAACAATTTATTATAGACTTATGGAAGATCAAATTATAAAAAAAGGAACTGATACGCCTCAAGTGAATCAGTACAGTTTAAGAAATAAACAAAGACAGTATAACGTAGAACAAGCGACCGTATCTATGGTAAATTGGTTTATAAGTAAAGGAAGTACTACTGAACAGGCGTATGTAAAAGTACAACAACTATCAAATGAGGTAGCAATAAACTTATACATATATGTATTAGGGAATACTCAACCTTTGATTGATTCAGTAAATAATTCTTTATTGTACTTTATGGATGCCGAAACAAAAGAATATTTAGTATCACTATTATAACAAGATTATTAAATCAATTTATCACAATAAACAAATAAAAAGGCTTTAAAATAGAAGAAAAATGAATAATTTTAAAACAACTAATATTGGAGGTTTACCAATCAAACTAAACGATTTACGTTTTATAAATAACGGACTTAAAGAAGCCTTTAAAGGAGTGATGAGTAGTTATGGGATTACTGATTCAATAACTATTGTTCTAAATGGATGTGAAAAAACATCAGTATCAGGAACAACAACAATTGCTTCTGGATTCGTTTCAATAGGCGGAGAAATCTGTTATGTTCCATTACACTCATACCCTGATCCAGCGGTAGGAGAATTTGAATATTGGGATATTGATTTAACTTTTGATCCTTCAGGATCAAAAGTATTTCAATCAACTGATATATTTGATACTTATGAAATACGAGTAGGTAAAGTAATTAAAGATACTGTTATACCTGTTGGATATACTGCTTATGATGATGCACAATCATTGTTTGAAGCAATGCGAACAAAATTAAATATTGGAGAGTCAATTGATTTAATACTTGCGCCAAATATATATGTTCAACAACCTTTTACAGCATTTAAATCAATTGATGGTATTGTGTCGTTTGAAGGTGCATTAACATTGAACACAACAGGAGTTGTTGGTGGTGCTTTTCAGGTTACAACTTTACCAGTTGGATATAGACCTGCATATGACATGCATACATACTTTACTGCAAATGGAGAGCAATGGGACATGTATATTGGCACTACAGGAAATGTTTATTGTACAATTGTAACAGCGTCAACAATTCCTTCAAATCTTGAATATTTATGTCATTTACTATCTTCTTATAGAGCAGTGTAAAAGAAACGCCCCCAGTACTCTTATTGTTCCGCAACATCTAAGATAGCACACAGCTATAGACTGAGGGCGTTAAAGTCTTCAATTAATACTGTGTGTTATAAATGATGTTGCGGTAGTGCAAAAATACTAAATAAGTAAGAGTAATGGAAACAAAAACAAAACAAAAAACACCGATAAGCTATTACGGTGGTAAACAGAATCTTGTAAGTAAGATTTTACCAATAATACCAACCCACAATTTATATTGTGAACCATTCATAGGTGGTGGGGCTGTATTTTGGGCAAAGAATAAGTCTAATGTTGAAGTAATAAACGACACAAACAAGGAGTTGATCAATTTTTATGAGATATGTCAAAACAATTTCATTGAATTAGAAAAACGTATTCGTATATCCTTGCACAGCCGTTCAATTCATCATGATGCAAAGGTAATGAACGAAAACCCTCATATGTTCGATAAAATAGACCGTGCATGGGCTGTGTGGGTTTTGTCTACACAAAGCTTTTCTGCAATGTTGGATGGCACGTGGGGTTATGATGTTAAAAAGAACACTACATCAAAGAAAATATCCAATAAACGTGATTCATTTACTGAAGACTTAGCTATCAGATTACAGAATGTTCAAATTGAGTGTACAGATGCGTTGAGAATAATTAATTCAAGGGATAGAGAAGATTCATTTTTCTATGTTGATCCACCGTATTACAATTCAGATTGCGGACATTATGATGGATACACCTTAGATGATTTTGAAAGGTTACTACAACTACTCTCACGACTTGAAGGTAAGTTTCTGTTGTCAAGTTACCCAAGCGATGTTTTAAAGCGATATACGAAAGAAAACGGATGGTATACGTTTACGGTTGAACAAACGGTATCGGTTGGCAATAGTAATTCAAAGAAACCACCAAAGAAGAAGATAGAGACTTTTACAGCTAACTATCCTATTTAAACAATTTTTAAATGGCATTAAAAAAGCGATGAAACGGGAGTCTCATCGCTTTTCTTTTAATCAACCTAACCTAACCACCTAAATCATGTCAAAGGTAATTAAATTTTTATTTTTATGTACGATTTGTTTTTTATTTTTGTACGATTCGTTTTTGCGAATATATAAAACGCTTTATTTTTCTACTTCTGTATGATAATCTGAAAATTAAAAAAAATCAAGCTAATATTAAATTAATAGAATTCTATAGAGATAAAATTGGTAAAGGATTACAGGAAATAATTTTATTTATAGGGATTATTTTATTTTGGGTGCTGGAGTTAATGATTTTTGTATAAATTGAATAATGTATACTATAGTTGAGAACCCTGAAAGGGTGTAATATATAAACATTGGGCAAAGCCCTATGAATCACAAGAATCACACTACAAGAAGCCCTGAAGGGGCATAATATCCAAGGCAATATTATCCCCACACTTACTATTACGCCCCTTCAGGGCTTTATTAATATTAGTAATTTTCTTCTTTCGATGGACTTTGCCCATCGTTAACAGATGACACCCTTTCAGGGTTTTAATGCTCATTAATAAAATATTATCAAACGATAATTCTATTCATAACTAGATTAATGAAAATTCGTTTTATACGTTCTAGCATCTTAAAATAATTTTAACCCTATTTACTATTTAAATCCATTTCATTTTTTTAGTATCTTTACAATCAAAAAATTAAAATGTAATGCGTTATCTTGATCCTAAAAATGATTTAACTTTTAAGAAAATATTTGGTGAACACCCTCACCTTTTAAAAAGTTTTCTTAATGCTGTTATGCCACTTGACGAAGACAAAAAAATTATTTCTTTGGAATATCTTCCAGCCGAATTGGTGCCTGAAATTCCAATGTTTAAAAATTCTATCGTTGATGTTAGATGTGTAGATCAAAAAGGGCAACAATTTATTGTTGAAATGCAAATGCTTTGGACAGATAGTTTTAAAAGCAGAGTATTATTCAATGCTTCTAAAGCATATATAAAACAAGTAGGAAGAGGTGTAAAATACCAAGGTTTACAACCTGTCTATTCCCTTAACATTATTAATGAAAATTTCAACGATAAACTAGATACATATATCCACCATTACAAAATCGTTCATTCTCAAGATAGTGAAAACGTAATGGAAGGATTAGAATTTGTATTTATAGAGCTTCCAAAATTTCAGGCTAATAAATTTACAGATAAAAAAATACAAGTTTTATGGCTGCGTTTCTTATCTGAAATAAACGACAATCAAGAAAATATATCACAAGATTTTTTAGATGTACCAGAATTGAAAGAAGCTTCCGATTTAATTCTTGAAAGTGGTTTTACAAAAGGAGAACTAGAAACATATGATAAATACTGGGATTATATCAGTACTGAAAAGACAGTGAAAGCAGATGCTTATGATAATGGGATTGAGAAAGGAATTGAGAAAGGTGTAGGAAATGTTGCGAAAAACTTGAAAATAAAAGGGTTTTCAATTACCGAAATATCTGAAATCACTGGTCTTTCTGAACAGGAAATTCAAAAATTATAACTAAGGATCTTTACACAAGGAGCTGGACTTCAATATTCAGAAGACTTTAACACCTTGGAAGATTTTAAATTATTTCAATATTTTTTAGATTTATTTCGTAAAAAAGAAAACAAACATTTCAAAATAAAACGAAACAAAAGGCAAACAGAAATCCCCCAAGAAACAGTTGAAAAAACTCTATTTATTAAACAAGATTGGAATGTTTTAACTCAACTAAAAGCTGAATACTTATTCACACCTGTATGAAAAGTTAAATTTTTAAAGAGTTAATAAATGTTCTGTTCCATAAGGATTGACAATAATTTCTGCTTCATTAAATAAGAAGTTTTTGTTTTTTCGCAATTCTTCCAATGCTTTTACTCTACCAATAGATTCTTTCCACTCGTCTTGTGTTTCTTCATTATCAGGATCCTTTAATGTTTTTTCTCGAATCTTATTGAAGTGATACAACCATTTATACTCCTTTGTACCATCTTTAGGAGATCCGCCACATTTCTTATTCGTACGATCAATCATTGCTGACAGTCCATCTGGATCATCTCCATCTCCATGTTGAATGCAAGCATCGTATAAACAAAGTAATGTAAGTGGATAAGTTAAGCCATTTTCAGTACAATAATTCACAGCTGGTAAGTAATAAAGTGAATCACTTACAAAATCTTGAATATAGCGGAAAATTTCGTTATTAGAGCTTGTTTCCCAATCATTCGGAAGTCCTTCTAAACCAACAACACTACCATTTTCAGAAGCAGCATAAGTTTCTAGTAAAGGTAAGTATTGTGCAAGAATGTTCCCTGGAACAGAATCGTTGTACATTTTAACAACAAGTAAGAGATCACCTGTTGCTGAAGTAAATCCAGCTCTACCTGCAGTATAACCTCTTCCATCATCTAGGTATTCGATATAATCGTATTGAAGTATAGGATCATCGTTTTCAAAACAAGAAATTACTTTTTCAGCTAGAATTTTTCGAGGGGTATCAAATGGAATTAAACCAGTTTGCGGAGAAGGACCTTTTTTAATGCAAGAACAGACACTAATCAATAGAAAAAGTAGCATCAATTGAAATGGATGTTTTTTCATAAATTTAAAGTTTAAATAAATCACTTCTTAAAAATATTAAAATTTAAAGATACATTTTTATTTTTTATAAAAATGTACAATTTACAGATAATCAAATACATTTAACAATAAAAAGATGGATTAATAACACGAATTGTCTTAAAAAATTTCACTCTAAATGGTTCAAATAATATTTTTTTGTTGAACAAATGAATGGAATATTTTCACTTAATTAAAAGCTGAATACTTATTCACATCTATTTAATATTTGTGGATATTCTCTCCCTCTTTTAATTGCTACTTCCTCCTTTTTAATTATTTTTACATCATGAAGAAAGTACTTATTGCCAATAGAGGTGAAATTGCTCGAAGAGTTATACGTTCACTAAAAAAAATGAATATTGCAAGTGTAGCAATTTATTCTGATGCGGATAGAAATGCTCCTCACGTTTTAGAGGCTGATGAAGCTGTTTATGTTGGTGAAAGTCCTTCTGCTGAAAGTTATTTAAGACAAGATGTTATACTTGATTATTGTAAGCAATTAGGTGTTGATGGAATTCACCCTGGATATGGCTTTCTTTCTGAAAATGCTGCTTTTGCTCGAAAAGTGAAAGAAGCAGGTATGACATTTATCGGACCTTCTCCAGAAGCAATGGAAATTATGGGCGATAAATTGAGTGCAAAACAAGCTGTCAAAGAATTCAATGTTCCTTTAGTTCCCGGTGTAGATCATGCGATTACGGATGTGCAAGAAGCTATCAAGATTGCTGAGCAAGTTGGATATCCAATCTTAATTAAAGCGTCTGCCGGTGGTGGTGGTAAAGGAATGAGATTGGTGGAAAATTCAGCTGAATTTGTTGAACAAATGAAATTAGCTCAAAACGAAGCACGTTCTTCATTTGGAGATGATGCTGTTTTTATTGAGAAATTTGTAACAAAACCTAGACATATTGAAATTCAAGTTTTCGCTGATAGAGCTGGGAACACGGTTTATTTATTTGAACGTGAATGCAGTATTCAACGCCGTCACCAAAAAGTAGTTGAAGAAGCTCCAAGTGCCTTGTTAACTCCTGAGTTGCGTAAAGAAATGGGCGAAGCGGCTGTCGCAGTTTGTAAAGCGTGTAACTACGAAGGTGCTGGAACGGTTGAATTCTTGGTAGATGCGGACATGAAATTTTATTTCTTAGAAATGAATACGCGTCTTCAAGTGGAACACCCAGTTACTGAAGAAATAACAGGATTGGATTTAGTTGAATGGCAAATTCGTGTTGCAAGAGGTGAAAACTTACCAAAAAAACAAGAAGAATTAGCGATTAATGGACATGCAATTGAAGTCCGTGTTTACGCTGAAGATACATTGAATGGATTTACTCCAGACATTGGAAAATTAGACCGTTACCGTATTCCAACAGGAAGAAGTGTACGTGTTGACGATGCTTTTTTAGAAGGTATGGAAATTCCAATTTATTACGATCCTATGATTGCAAAATTGGTGGTGTGGGGAAAAAATCGGGAAGAAGCAATCAAAAGAACATTGGTTGCAATTGATCAATACCAAATTTCAGGATTAAAAACAACCTTGGATTTTGGGAAATACGTTCTAAAACACCCAGCCTTCAGAAGTGGAAATTTTGACACCAATTTCGTAAAACATTATTTCGAAGATCCTAGAATCATGTATTCCGCAATGGAAGAAGAGAAAGAAGCGCTTTCACATGGCATCAATGAAATTTGGAATTCAATCAAAGAAAGAAATAAAACAGAATTTGCATCGAGAGAGATTACGAGTTCTTGGATTAATTCACGAGCGTAATTTTTTTATTTTTTTTATTTTTTTGTAGGGATAGGGCATGCCCTATCCCTACAAAAAAATAAAAAAAATAAAAAATAAAAATCCATCATCAAACATCAACATTCATGTACATAATATTCGATACCGAAACAACAGGTTTACCGCGTAATTGGAACGCTCCAATAACAGACACGGACAATTGGCCTCGTGCGGTACAAATTGCATGGCAACTACATGATGACATGGGAGTTCTTCTTGAACAGAAGGATTACCTAATAAAACCTGAAGGATACGACATTCCGTATGATGCAGAGCGAATTCATGGAATTTCTACTGCTTTAGCGCACGAATTAGGCGCAGATTTGAAAATGGTTTTGGCCGAATTCAATATCGCTTTATCGAAAGCTAAATTTGTTGTTGGGCAAAATGTTGGATTTGATGTAAATATTCTAGGTTCTGAATTCATTCGTAAAGAAATGGATTCACCTATGGCAGAAATGCCAGTTTTAGATACATGTACAGAAGTTACAGCAAATTTATGTTTAATTCCTGGTGGTCGTGGTGGTCGTTGGAAATTACCTACATTAACTGAACTACATCAAAAATTATTCGGAACTCCTTTTGGAGAAGCGCACAATGCAACTGCCGATGTTGAAGCGACAACCCGTTGTTTCTTTGAGTTAATCCGTATTGATTCGTTCAGTTTAGAGAAATTACAACAGGAAGAAAGTTACCTTCACAATTTCAAACTTGCGAATCCAAATACGATTCAAAACATAGGATTAAAACACATTAATCTAAAAGAAGCAAGTGATCAATTAAAAACGAAAACAGATCCGGCTTCTGAAATTCCAACAATAGACGTTGATCAATCTCGTTCTCGATTAGACAATGTTACATTTTCACATTTGCATAACCATACCTCTTTTTCTATTTTACAGTCGACAATCAATGTCAATAGTTTAGTTCAGAAAGCCGCAAGTTTAGGAATGCCAGCGGTCGCTTTGACAGACACTGGAAATATGTATGCGGCATTTCATTTCGAAAAAGCAGTTACTTCTTATAACAAAGGAGTAAAAGCAGATCGAGCAAAAGCGGAAGAAGCTGGTGAAGAATTTACAAAAAAAGAATTGTTACCAATTATTGGGTGTGAGTTCAATGTATGTAGAAATTTAAACGATAAAACGCAAAAGGACAACGGATATCAAGTTGTTTTAATGGCGAAAAATAAAGCTGGTTATCACAATTTAGTGAAGCTTTCATCGATGGCTTTTACGGATGGTTTTTATTATGTCCCACGAATTGATAAAGCAGCGATTGAGCAATACAAAGAAGACTTAATTTGTCTTTCTGGAAATTTATACGGAGAAATTCCAAATTTAATTCTGAACGTTGGTGAAAACCAAGCGGAAGAAGCGTTGATTTGGTGGAAATCTCAATTTAAAGAAGATTTTTACATTGAAATAATGCGTCACGGTCAAGAAGATGAAGACCGTGTGAATGAAACCTTGGTTAAATTAGCTACAAAAAACAATGTGAAAGTTGTAGCCTCTAACAACACCTATTACGCTGAAAAAATAGATTCTGAATCGCATGATGTTTTATTATGCGTGAAGGATAATGAATTGGTTTCTACACCGAAAGGTCGTGGCCGAGGATTTCGATATGGTTTAGCTAATCAAGAATATTACTTCAAATCGAGCGATGAAATGAAGGAAATTTTCTTGGATCTTCCAGAAGCGATTGAATCTACGCAAGAAATTGTTGACAAATGTGAACATTATCCATTGGCACGTGAAGTTCTTCTTCCAGCATATGATATTCCCGAAGAATTTATTGATCCTGAGGATGCGGTAGACGGTGGAAAAAGAGGTGAAAATAGTTATTTAAGACATTTAACATACGAAGGAGCGGCGAAACGCTATCCTGAAATTACAGATGAAATCAGAGAAAGAATTGATTTTGAATTAGCAACTGTTGTTAACACTGGGTATCCAGGATATTTCTTAATTGTTCAAGATTTTTGTCACGCTGCAAGAGAAATGGGCGTTTCGGTTGGACCTGGAAGGGGGTCTGCTGCCGGATCAGTCGTTGCTTATTGTACTGGAATTACTAATGTAGATCCAATTCGATACGACTTACTTTTTGAGCGTTTCTTGAATCCTGATCGTGTTTCCATGCCTGATATCGACATCGATTTTGATGATGAAGGTCGTGGTCGAGTGATCGAATGGGTAATCAAAAAATACGGAGCGAATCAAGTTGCTCAAATTATTACGTACGGAACAATGGCTGCAAAGTCGGCGATCAGAGATGCTTCCCGAGTAATGGATTTACCGTTATCAGAAGCCGATCGTTTAGCGAAATTAGTTCCTGATATTTCATTGGCTAAATTATTTAAATTTTCAGATGTAGAAATAGCAGAACGATTTAATAATAACCAAGAAGACATTAATAAAGCGAATGAACTAAAAGCAATTTCAAACGGAAACGACCTCGTCAGTAGAGTTTTAAATCAAGCTCGAAAAATTGAAGGTTCTGTTCGAAATACGGGAATTCATGCATGTGGTGTTATTATTACTCCGGGAGATATTACCAATTATGTTCCAGTTGCATTGGCGAAAGATTCGGAAATGTACTGTACGCAATACGATAACTCTGTAGCCGAATCTGCTGGATTATTAAAAATGGATTTCTTGGGGTTAAAAACTTTAACCTTAATTAAACATGCTGTTAACAATGTAAGAGAAAGAATTGGAATCGAATTAGATCCAGATAATTTCCCTGTTGACGACGAAAAAACGTATGAATTATTCCAAAGAGGTGAAACAGTTGGTATTTTCCAATATGAATCTCCCGGAATGCAAAAATACATGCGTGAATTAAAGCCAACCGTTTTTGCCGATTTAATTGCCATGAATGCTTTGTATCGTCCTGGTCCAATTGCTTATATCCCATCATTTATTAAACGTAAACACGGAACAGAGCCGATTATTTACGATTTAGATGATTGTGAAGGATACTTAAAAGAAACTTACGGAATTACAGTTTACCAAGAGCAAGTAATGCTTCTTTCCCAAAAATTAGCTGGATTTACGAAAGGTGAAGCCGATACCTTGCGTAAAGCAATGGGAAAAAAACAAATCGACATTCTAGACAAAATGAAACCTGCTTTTATTCAAAGAGGAGGTGAAAAAGGTCATGCAGCGGATAAACTAGAGAAAATTTGGAAAGATTGGGAAGCCTTTGCTTCGTATGCATTCAACAAATCTCACTCCACTTGTTACGCTTGGATTGCTTATCAAACAGCGTATTTAAAAGCGAATCACCCTGCTGAATACATGGCTTCTGTTTTAAGTAACAACATGAACGACATCAAACAAGTTACGTTTTTCATGGAAGAGTGTAAACGTATGGGAGTGCCCGTTCTTGGTCCAGATGTAAATGAGTCGAATTATCAGTTTACAGTAAACAAAGAAGGAGCTGTTCGTTTTGGATTAGGTGCCATCAAAGGATTAGGAAGTGCTCCAGTCGATGCCGTAATCAATGAAAGAAAAGAAAATGGTCCTTATACTTCTGTCTTTGATTTTGCTAAAAGAGTCAATCTTCGTTTATGCACAAAAAAAGCCTTCGAAAGTTTAGCGTATGGAGGTGGATTTGATTCTTTCAAAAATATTCACCGTGCACAATACTTCAAAGAAGATAATAACGGTCGACTATTCTTAGAAAATTTAATGAAATTTGGTGCAAGTTTTCAAGAAAGTGAAAATTCATCGCAAGTTTCCATGTTTGGAGATGCTACAGGAACAAAAATGCCAGAACCAGAAATCCCAAAAGCGGAAGAATGGGGAAGTATCTACAAATTGAACCGTGAAAAAGACGTAATTGGAATTTTCATTTCTGGTCACCCATTGGATGATTTTAGAGTTGAAATAGAATCGTTTTGCACCGGAAATATCGGAATGTTAAACGACATGGACACGAATAAAAACCGTGATTTATTAATCGCTGCCACCGTTTCAGACGCTGAACACCGTTTCACTAAAAATGGAGACCCATTCGGAACCCTAACAATTGAAGATTATACAGATTCCTATAAACTCTTCTTGTGGAGAGAAAATTATTTGAAATACAAACATTTTTTAACGCCTGGAACCTTCATTGCAATAAAAGGTCGAATAGAAATTCCTCCTAGAAGATCTGAATTAGAATTCAACATCGGTTCAATCGACATGTTGCAGGACATGAGGGAACAAAGAGCAAATGGAGTTCATATAAAAATAAATGCGAAAGCAATCGATCAAGTATTGATATCGGATTTAAATAAATTATTTATGGAACACGAAGGAAAATGCGCATTGAGTTTCACAGTTTATGATGGATTAGATGGTGTAGAAATTAAAATGCCATCGAAAACAATTAAGGTGGATCCAAGTAATCAATTATTTAAAGAGTTAAAGAAGTTTAATTTGGAATTTGAGATTAAGTGAGCTTTTTTTTAACCACAGAGTCAAACAGAGTTTTTCGCAGAGTTGCACAAAGTTCTTTTGAGGCATATAATTTAGCATGCTAAATTATTTATAACGATTTATTTAAGAAAAAACTCTGCGGTACTCTGTGATTTGAACTCCGAGGCACTCTGTGGTTAAAAACTCAAAACAACCCCCGCAATTCAATCAATTCATTCACCTTTTCAGAATTCCCAACCTCTTGAAAAGAAGCAATTAAATTCGTTATCATTCTATTAATAATGGCAGTATTCGAACATGGTTCAAAAAAATCACGTGAATAAGGCTGATTAATTCCGTCTAAAAATTCTTTAATTTCCTCTTCATCAAAAATACTTCCTTTTGAAAAAGGATTGATGTAAAACAAAACACCGTGATTATTTGAATCTGGCAAAAATTGATTCACCGCAAATTCGTCCATGTACGCCAAAATAAAATGATTTGGAAGATTAATTCCATAAATAGGCATACCTAAATTTTGTGCAATAACACTATAAATAATACTCAAACTCAACGGATTTCCTTTTTTCGTTTCAAGTACCGTATTGATATATGAATTTAAAGGAGAGTGAAAAGTTTTCGCATTTCCTTGAAAATGATGCATTCCAAAAAACACTTTATTGACGATTCGAACCTTTTCTAAAGCCGTTTGCTTCTGATTAATTTCGAGCCAAACATCTTTTTGAATCGCTTCAATTTGACTACGTACAACAGCCTCATCCAAACCAGGATATTGATATTTCGCAACAATAATGGAGCCTGTCAATAAATCTTTATCCGAAGAAGCAATCCAATTTGTTAATTTTCGTTTAATTTCTTCAAATTGAATCTCATGGATTAAAGTTTCTATTCTACTTTGAAACAACAGACCAAAATCTTGTTCTTCCCATGAATTTTCCAAAAACGGAATCGCATCAGCGCCATAACTTAATAAACGATCATGCACATGCGCATAGACGGTCTCGTCTGGATCATCAATCAAGTTAATTAAAGCACGTATGGATTCAAAATTTGACATGGAGCAAAATTAAGGCAGTTTTGTTTTGGTTTTTTGAGAGAATGAAAAACTTTTTAGGGGTGGAATGTTAATTAAGGGATTAATTAGAAATAAAAAAGGATGTTCGATTAAATTTTCAATGTAAAAACAATCTATTTCTCTTAAATTTGAACTACTTTCGTATTTCAAAAAACGAAACAATGGTATTCAGTTCATTTATTTTTTTATTACTGTTTCTGCCCTTTACAATTTTAGTAAACTTTTTACTTCCTAAAAAAGCAAGTAATGTTTTTTTATTGGCGATGAGTTTACTCTTTTATTACTACGGAGAGAAACATCTTACGTTTTTATTAATTTGTTCAATTATATGGAATTATATTTTCGTTCATCTAATAAGTAAAGAACAAAATAAACTGATAGGAGAAAATAAAAAAAAATCATATTATTATTTATTTCTTTGTGTTGCAGGTAATTTATCGTTGCTTTTTTATTATAAATATTTCACTTTTTTCATCGATTCATTTGGACTTCAAAACAATTTCTCATCAACTTACTTGGCAAGTATAATTATGCCTATAGGTATTTCTTTTTTTACATTTCATGGTTTATCATATGTTGTTGATGTTTATCGAAAAGAAGCCAAACCAACTAAAAGTATTATTGATCTTGGATTATATATTTCTTTTTTTCCACAATTAATTGCAGGTCCAATAATAAAATATTATGATGTTCATGAGCAAATCAAAAATAGAAAAATACAACTATTTGATGTTCATAGTGGTATAAATCGTTTTATAAGAGGTTTGGCAAAAAAGATAATTCTGGCAAACAATTTCGCAGTTGTAGCTGATTCAGTTTTTGATTCTCCAATAAATGATTTATCATCTCCTTCAGCATGGCTTGGAATAATTTGTTATTCTTTACAAATATATTATGATTTCTCTGGATATTCTGACATGGCTATTGGTCTCGGAAAAATGACAGGTTTTCATTTTAAAGAAAATTTTAATTACCCGTATATTTCAAAATCAATTCAAGAATTTTGGCGAAGATGGCACATTTCTTTATCTACTTGGTTCAAAGAATATGTCTACATTCCATTAGGAGGAAATAAAAAAGGGACAAGCAGGATGTTATTTAATTTATTGATCGTTTTTATTTTAACTGGGTTTTGGCATGGCTCAAGTGTTAACTTCTTAATATGGGGACTATTACATGGATGTTTTATCATTTTAGAAAAGATACCATTCCCTAAAGTATCGTCTAAACTAAATTTTATAAAGCATTTTTATGTAATAACAGTTGTGATGATTGCATGGGTATTTTTTAGATTAGAAAAGGTTGAAAGTAGCTTTGAATTCATAAAAAAAATGTTTCTATTTGATGCGAAAGGAACTTATTATCCATTTATATATTTGAGTCCTTATTTTATTAGCATACTTACAATAGCAATTCTTTTTGTAACACCAATTCGATTAAAACTTTCACATTTTTATGACAAGTTATTTATTAAAAGCGATTTTATCCACTTCAGTATTAAAAACTTATTGTTTATAATTGTTTTAATTTTTACACTTTTTGAATTGTCATCATTGACATATAATCCTTTTATATATTACCGATTTTGAAGGAAAATAAAAACATAAAAAAATGGATGATAGTATATTGCTGTGTATTTTTTACACTTCTAATAATACCTACTTTAAAAATGAATTATAATTCCAGTAAAATAGAAAGCTGTGAAAAACGTAGCGAAATAATAAAGCCTATTTTTAATTTTAGCTTAGATTATCTACATAAATACGGAGCTTATTTTGAAGAAAATTACGGACTTAGAAATGAATTTACAAAATGGCAATCTAAAATTAAGCTTAAAGTTTTTAAAAGTTCGTCTAATCCAGAACAAATTATTCAAGGTGAAAATAGTTGGCTTTTTTACAACTCAAAAGATGATCAACAATTCGGAAGTTACAGTAAAACCAATTTATTAAATAAAGGACAATTAATTTTATTTAAAAAACTTCATACAGAACGAAAAAATGAATTAAAAAAGAAAAACATTTCATATATATTAGCAGTTTGGCCTGATAAAAACACAATTTATCATAATGAATTACCATTTCAAATGCGCATTCAAATTAAAGACACCATTTCTAAAAGTGATCAAATTACAGCATATTTAAAAAAAACAAAATCAGATTTAATTTTGGTGAATACTAAAAATGATGTATTGATTAATAATAAACAAACTCTTTACTTAAAAAATGACACTCATTGGAATTCATTAGGTGCTTTTTACGCCTATAGAAAGTTTATGTTGGAATCATTTTCTATTTTCAAAACACTTCCCTTTAATTACTCAGATTTCATATTGAAGAATAAAAAAATTAAAGGAGGAGATCTATTAGGTTTATTAGGCTTATGTGATAAAAATGTTGAAAATGAAATAACTCCCATATTAAAATTAAAAAAACAACCAAAAATCATCAATGATAATCAATTTGAAAATTCTTATGGTAAATATAACAAAAACGCAAATTGCAATCTAAAAGTATTATTTTTTAGAGATTCTTATGCTGATGCATTGATTCCATTTTTTTCATTACATTTTAAACACTCCTATTTCTATAGATCTTACTACGATCAAAAAATAATTGATTTAATAAAACCTGACGTTGTAGTAGTATGTAATGTTGAAAGATATTTTTGATACTTATCAAATACATCAACTAAAAAAAAAAAAAAAACTAAATAAATTGTAATAATGAAAAAACTATTAGTAGTTTTGTATTAAAAAAATATTCACAATTTAATTTAAAGTTATGAAAAACAATTTAATCAAATCAACTTTA
>Ga0209515_10003490_pt1 | contig 22390 bp, 26 predicted proteins | sample Subgroupgradi54m_FD_187454 | JGI IMG/M metagenome (GOLD analysis project Ga0209515, IMG submission 187454) | Subsurface groundwater microbial communities from S. Glens Falls, New York, USA - GMW60B uncontaminated upgradient, 5.4 m (SPAdes)... ... | reverse complement strand
CCCGCCCTATAAACTGCTCCTATTCGTCGCAGTTTATAAGCAGGGCTCCTTCGATCCCCACGCATCTAATCCATAAAAAACCAGTGGATCGGGGGGGGATCGAACCCCCGGCCTCATCATTGCGAACGATGCGCTCTCCCAAACTGAGCTACCGACCCGGATTCGTAACTTATTATTTTAGAGCAACTTCCAAATTCTCTTGAGAATCTTTAGTTTTGACAAAAGAACAATGTGCTAAAACTGTGCTATTTCCGAAAGTCAAATTATACAATAAATTGTCCGGTTGTATATTGATTTTCTCAATAGCCTCCCTCATTTGGTCTTCACCCAGGTGCGCGTAACGCTGGGTCATTTGCGGTGTTGTATGACCTAATAACCGCTGGACCGTATAGAGGTCAACATTGTTGCGCACCAGCTGGGACGCGAACGTGTGGCGCAGGTCGTGGAACCTGAAATCAACGATCCCTGCCCTTTTGAGCGCCGTATGGAACGATCTTTTAAAACTCCCGAACGGTTTTTCTGTTTGAGGGTTAAAAAAGATGTAGTCATTGCCGGGCGTACGCTCTACCGTATTTAACGCCTGGCGGACAACGCTGATCAGGGGAATGTGGCGGGAACGCTGGGTCTTGGTCATCGACTCATGGATGAAGATCACGTTCTTTTCAAAGTCCACATAATTACTGCAGGGCGACTGCTTCCACTTGAGGGAAATGATCTCACCCCACCGCATGCCTGTTTTTAAAGCGATCAAGACAATGATCCTTGTCAGGGGCTGGCAGCAGGTCAGAAGGCGTTCCTGCTCTTCTTCCGTGAGCCAACGGCAGCGGCTATTGTTTTGCGGGAGATTCCTGACCCCGGCCGCGGGATTGGCCTTGTGAAGCATGCCCCATTCGATGGCGCGATTGAACATGGATTTGAGCGTTTGCAAAGCCCTGTTGACCGTTGCGGGACGCGCACCTTCAAGCCGTCGTGCCATGTATTGGCGGACCATGATCGGATCGATCTGGTCCAATCGCCGGCCTTTAAATTCGGCGATCAACTGCTTGATGGTGTATTCCTGGTTCCTTTTGCCTTTTAACTGCAGCCGGACATGCATTTTGACATACTGCGCGGCGAAATCCTCAAACAACACTTTTTCATTCTTTTTAATATCGAGATATTTACCCTCGATGATGTCCATCTCGATCTTTTTGAGGATACGCTCGGCGCTTTCCTTGTAAGGCGAAACCATCTTCCTGACTTGCCGACCGCGAGGATCAGTATAACTGATGCCCCACTTGCTACCGCGTTTGAATGTTTTGCCCATTTGAAACCTCCTTATGAAACCTCCTTTCTTGCAAATGGGCCTACCACCAATAAGTTATTATTAGTATAGGCCTTTGAAAGGAAATTTCAACCAGGATCAATCAGTTATAATTTTGGGGTTCTGCTTTGACGACTTTCTTTTCCAGCCATTGATCGAGACGCTGGATATCAAAGCGTACTCCGCCGTTGACCTTGTTAAACGGAATTGTTCCCCGGCGGACCCATTTACGGATGGCGCTGATGCTGAATCCCAAATAGGTCGCCACCTCAGGCACGTTCAAGAATCTTTTTTCCATTGGAAGGACAGGCTATTTCGGGGATTTGATGTTGTTTTCACCGGCTGGGGAAACCGGCAAACTGATCGATAATTGATACATAATAATGATACCAGATCGATCAAATATGTCAAACACTAATTTAACTAAACATCAATATATAATTTATATTTAATCAACATACCTTCTATGACTTTTTTCATCCCTAATCTTACTAACTCCTATCACTCGACCATCCATTTCTTTTAAATATCTCTTCTCTCCCATATCGCAGGGGGTAGTTCAAGACCACCACCCCTCTGGCTTAACCTCTGGTTGAGGGGGAGTGGTCTTGAACGATTTGGGGACGCTTCTTCCCCAAAACCCCTTGCAAATGGGAGAGTTACGGCATAAAGAAATTGCACCGCCATTAAATTATTTAATGACTGTGCAATGAATATACGGATATAAAACTTTCAAATCAAATTTCTGTCATAAAAATTATGCCCAAGGGCACCCTACTACTGGACATGAGATCAATGCGAAGGTCTTAATTTACGAAAAAGATTGTAATAACCCGATAACTTAAACCAAAGCGTGTACCTATTATCTCCATTGTTAATATGAACACGATTCAATTCATAAAGATCGATATCGTACCGGTCATACCCTCGGTTGGTGGTTAATGCTGCTCTATACCCCGCTAATGCAGTTATGGTTTTAATCTGTTCGCTAAAACCTCCGCTGGGATAGGCAAAATAATAAACAGGTTTGCCCAAATGCTCTTCTATAACACGCTTACTACCTTCAATCTCATCCTTCATTTCTTTTTTGGATGCTTCGGGAAGATAGACATGATGCCTTGTATGACTCCCAAAAGTGATGCCATATTGACTCATTTCTTTAACCTGGTCCCAGGTTAAAAGATCCGTCGACACTCCTACCATATCAGAAATCAAGAAAATAGTGGCCGGGAAATGATGGTCTTTAAGAACAGGAAAGGCATTTTTGTAATTATCCTCGTATCCGTCATCAAAAGTGATCACCGCAGTTTTATTGGGGAGTTTCTTTTGTACCTTGCTCCATTCGACATAAGTATCCAAGGGGATCACCCGGTATCCATTTTGCTTCAAGAAATCCATCTGTTTAGCGAACGATTTTGGGCTTACAACATTGGAAGAATTATCATCCGCTAAAGAAACGCTGTGATACATCATAATTGGGACAACGTATTGATCCTGGATCCAAACGACAAACCCAATAGCGGTAACAGCTGAAATAAAAAAGACTGCTAATGCGAGACGTTTAACGATTTTCTTCATCTGATCTCCCCCGATCGCTGCCCTTTTGATCTCTTCCCAAGTGATCCAAGGCAGTCCTTTATTCCTCTTAACTAATGCAATAATCTCCACCCATCCATACGCTGAGATAATGGCGATAAACGGCACTACCGGTACTCTATATCTTTCCCCAACAAACCACATCTCAGTTATTACGCTGCCACAAATAAAATACATTATGACTACCAATAAGAACCGGTAATAGACATTGCGTCCGGCCTTTGCAATGCCGTATACCAAGCCAGTCATCCAAAATACCATAAATGGGTATCCTACTACTTTTCCAAAAACAGTTAAGGCATGCCAATGAAAATATTTAAAAGATCCCGGCCTGGTCATGATCGACAAGAAACAGCGCCAGGTGACATTAATATAATAGGAAACTGGTCCCATCTTTTGTTTAAACAGATGCGTATTTCTTAAGTAGCTTTTATATAATCCGATCTTGTATGGATCTTCTTGAAAAATACTACTGAATGTGGCATTTCCAAAGATCATATAATTTCTGACTTGCCATATTCCAAGTAAACCATATACCACCACTAAGAAAACAACGGCATGAAGAATAGTTTTCTTAATATTATTAGGAACATTTGCATAAACAATAAAGAAAACCATGACAAGCCCTAGAAAATAACTACCCGGCCTCACATAGGTTGCCATCACCAACATTAAAGAAGACATCACCAGCGATTCGATCCTTCCGCTTTTGAGGTATAAAACAAACTCGAACATAAACAACGTCATCAAAAATAAAAATAACGCTTCTGTCAAAATCATTAACGAGAAGATAGAAATAATGAGGGAGCATAAAACTATCCCCGCGCTTAAGAGGCCTAATTTAGGGTCTATCCGAATGGCTGTTTTATAAGTTATAAAAGCGGCGAGAATCGTTAAGAATACCTGTATCAATATTATCCCATTCAGGGGAATCCCCATGAACCCATGTAAAATGGCAAGAAAAAACGGATACCCAGGAGCCCTGTTCAATTCATACCTTAGGGATCCGCTCGTATCCGGAACAGCAAATGCGCCCTTTGATGTCAGCATCTCTGAGGTTTTCAGATATTCGAATGAATCGGGCAGAAATTTACTTTGAGGGACGTGTGTTGAGGCAAAAAGAAATAGGGAAATCTTTATTACAATAGCCACAGCAGCGATTATTAAGAAAATTCTTGATCCTGGCAGCCATTTTTTGATCACTGTCTATAACTCCTCAAATCCACGTCTTTTCTTCGATGTACTTAACAGCATCGCCTACCGTATGCATCTTTTCAGCGTCCTCATTGGGGATTTCTACATTAAATTCCTCTTCAAACATCATAAAAAGCTCAATGACCTCTAAAGAATCCACACCTAAATCATGCAAAAATGATGTCTCCAAGGTTATTTCTTTCAGATTGATCCCCGATTGTCTAACAATAATTGACTTAATTCTGTCTTCTACTGTCATTACAGGTATCTCTGAACGGTCTCGGGAGGGATCTCGTCCTTTCTCGTAAGCGTCAGATAGACGACCAGGCCTAAGATCGTGATGAGGAAGAGCGCGCTTGTTGTCGTCGTCCCGAGACCCAGGCCACCGTTAGCGCGGGCCTGTGAAAGGGTGTCGCCGATCGATGCGCCAAGTGGCCGGGTAAAGATGTAGGCTAGCCAAAAAGCAAGGACCGCGTTCCTGGATAGGTGCTTATGTCCCGCAGCCAAGGTTCCCTTAACAGCAAAGTGTGCGCTTGCCACGATCGCAATGAGGCCGGCGAATATGAACACTGCGGTCAAATACCCAAGGCCGAACTTTTCCGCAGTGAGGTCGCCTGCGGCAGTACCCAAAGCGAACGTGAACAGGATAGCCAGCCAGTAGAAGGCCTCACGACGAGTCGTCACAATGGAGTGGACGGACAACGTCTTCTCAACCACATACCACACCGCAAAGGTCAACGCGAGCACAACGGAGAATACGAAGGTAGTCGTCTCCAGAGAAACCCCGAGTTTGTCTGTCAGGTTATCGGTAATCAAGGTGCCAACGACACTGATGAGAACGACGGCAAGCCAGTAAATTGATGGGGCGTACTTTCTTGTCTTGAACTGAAAGAACAAAACGACGGCAAGTAGTGCGCCCATAACGAACGATGTTCCGGTCAGCCCAAAATTCAGCGTTGTATTCAGATAGTCTGCTGCGGTCTCACCTACTGTAGTACAGAGGACCTTAATGATCCAGAAGTAAATGGTGACTTCCGGGACCTTGTTGAGCATCTGCCTGATTTGGAATGAGTTCGGTGGAAGTTTATTCATCAAAAGATGTTTTGAGTGGTAATCTTTCATATCCTAGCATTCTTCAACATGGGTACTGTTGAAGAGATATCTGCATTTCCACAACACTCTTTCAAATGATCATAGATATCAGACAAATCATGAAACTCTACGCAAGGACGCTTATTTTTTATTAAATATCTTAAAAGACTACCCTTGGCAAAAACGATATCTGATTCCATAGCCGGACAAAAATCAGATCGTCCATCACCGATATAAATAACCTTCTTTTTTTCTAAATAATTATCTTTCTGCAGATGGATCTTTTTACAATGTGCACAAAAAGGACAATCAGGATTTTGATAAGGAAAAGAGGGCAGAAGTCGATCCCTATAGAACCTTACCCGGTTGGCATAAATTAGTAATCCATTAATCCCGCTATTCTCTAGAATTACTTTAATGATCGGTTCAAAATTATCACTAAGAATAACAGGCGTTATCCCTTCTTTGCGCAGTAGGTTAATCAGTTTAGAAAAACATGGGTCAATTTGTATAGTTTTTAAATATCTAGCGAGCCCAGGACGGGAGATCCTAAGCCATTTTATTTGCCCAGTGAGACATTCTATGGTTGTAATCTCTCCTGACTGCCAATTCTTTTCCAAAACCATCCAGTCGTCCCGTATCGAGAAACGTTTAACCATATCATCGATGACATCAACCAGGGTCACTGTATTGTCGAAATCAAAGAAAATACGGCAATCGGATAGTGAAATTTCATTATTATTCAAAAATAGTAGCCTCTTTTTTAGAAAACTAATACAAAATCATACTTTGCTTAAACTATTTCTTACCACCTACATCGCTGTCTTCTTTCTCATTTTTCTCTTCTGCTTCTTTGTTCATCTTTTTCTTCTCGCTACGATCTGCCATTTCCAATAGGACAAGAGCAAGTTCGGGATGTAATTGTTTGAGAGCAGCTGCTGAATCCCTTAAAAGCTTTATGTGCTCTACGTGTCCTTTCTTCGTTCCTTCTTCTTTTGCCCCTTCGGGTTCCTTTTTTTCCTCATTCTTTTCTTCCTTCTCTGCCGCTTCTTGGTTAGCGAATTTAGTTAGACCTGCTGCAAGGCCAGGGTTTGATTGTTGAAGAGCTACAGCCGCAGCATTTAAACTTTTTATTTTTACCTGCTCTTTGCCTTCTGCTGCAAAAGATATTGATGATAATAATACAATTGCCCCAGTTACCGCTAATCCCGTCGTCATCGTTTTTAATGATTTCATAACTCTCTCCCTTGTTTAAACCATCCATTATTGAATTAGTTAATAAAAACTATATAAATAATAACAAACCAAGATTGGTTTAATCTTAGGATCAGATTAAATAAAGTTAATCTAGTCTGGCCTATAAATTGGGTAAACTCAGAGGGAGGGAAACGGTAAAAGTTGTCTTCTTGCCGATCTGGCTTTCTACTTCAATGTTGCCTTGATGCGCATCAATGATCGACTTAGCGATGCTTAAGCCAAGCCCAAAACCAGGGGTATTTCTTGATTTATCCGCTCTGTAAAATCGGTCAAATATTCGGGGTAATTCATTTTGGTCTATCCCTAAACCTGTGTTGGTAATGGTCATCTTTGCTAAAGCACCTTCTTTATATAACTTAATATCAACTTGACCATTCATTGGTGTATATTTAATTGCATTATCGATCAAATTTAAGACAACTCGGCTTATTTGAGAATCGTCTCCTTTCACAGTGATCCCATCTTCCAATGAAGAGTTTACTATTATTTGCTTCTGCTGAGCTAATACCATCATGTTATTTAGAACTCGTTTTATTAAAACAGTCGGATCAATCGTCCCAATTTTAAGGGATGTTTCTTTACTATCAATGCTAACAAGAACTAGGAGATTCTCAACCAATCGGCTCATTTTATTAATTTCTTCCAAATTGACTTGTAAAACGGACTCGTACTCCTTAGTCGATCGATCTTTGTTCAAAGCGACTTCTTGTTTTCCTCGCATAGCCGTTAAAGGAGTTTTTAACTCATGCGAAACATCCTGAATAAATTGTTTTTGAGTTGAGAACGCCCTATCGAGACGGGTCAACATATCATTAAATGTATCGGCTAGTATTCTTATTTCATTATCGGCATTACGCACATGGATTTTTTCCTGTAAGTTCTGAGTAGTAATTTGACGCATTTTTTTAGTAATTTTATCAATCGGATTTAGAGCTGCCTTTGTCAGAAATAAACCTATAAAAACAGCAAAAAATAGCGCTAATGGTAAGAATAAATACAAAATTGCTTTCAACTTGTGAAGCGTAGAATAGATTGGCGCTAGGAATCCCCCTACTTGAATAATGTAATCTACCTTACCATCCTTTAAAACAGGCGTGGTAAGCGCCCGAAGTGCTCCGTACTTATTCTTAATTGGAGATTTTTTTAGGGTTTCAATCCGAATATTTCCTTGTGATATTTCACCATCTATAATTATGGTAGGAATTAGTTGTGCTATATCTTTATTTGAATAATCCAGTTTTTTGCCTTGAGGGTCAAAAATTTGTATAAAGATACTATCCCCCCGCTCTTCTTGAACAGTGGCTCTAATGGCTTGTAAAAATTCAGAGCTTCGTGTTCCTGGCTCCTTAATTTCACCAGCTTCTTTCTTTTCTGAAATATCTTCTTCATGACGGCTCTTAATCAGGTCGTTAATACTCTCAGCCTTGGCTTTAAGCAAACTATCCAAATTCTCAAAAAGAATGTATTTAAAATTCTGATATATCAATGTACCAAAGACAAAAATAATAGCGGCTAAGGCCAGCGTGTACCATGCGGTTACTTTAAAATGAAGGGATCTTGTAAACATATTAATTTTTAATCATATAGCCCCGTCCTCTTACAGTACAAATGAGCTTCTTTTTATGCCCATGATCAATCTTATGACGCAACTCATGGATATGGACGTCAATGATATTAGTCGATGTATCAAAATGAATATCCCATACACGTTCTGAAATGTCTGTTCTTGAGACCACTTCTCCTGTCCGACGCATAAGATATTCCAGAAGCAAAAATTCTTTTGTGGTCAAAACGATCTCTTTACCAGACCTTGTTACTTTATGACTTAATAGGTCCATAACAAGATCTGCTGCTTGAAGTTTGGGAGATATTAATGTTCCTTTTCTGCGGAGTAAAACACGAATCCTTGCCAGAAACTCCTTAAACGCAAATGGTTTAGTTAAATAATCTTCGGCTCCCGCATCTAAACCTATTACCTTGTCCTCTACGACATCTTTGGCCGTGAGCATAAGTATGGGGGTGGTAATTTTATCTTGTCGCAAACTCTTACAGACATTTATGCCGTCCATCTTCGGTATCATTATATCCAACACGATCACATCATATTTTTCTGTCCCGGCAAGAAAATAGCCCTCTTGACCATCATGAGCCACATCTACGGCGTAACCTTCTTCCTTAAGGCCTTGTTTTATGAAACTTGCTATATGCTTCTCATCTTCTACGACTAAAACTCGCATTTAAGGCTACCTCATAATAAGGTCATTAGAAAAACTGACCCGTCCTAACAGATACATTCTAAGAATTTAATATACCACAAATAGAAAACCCGTCACTAAGTTAAATAGCGACGGGTTTTATTTCTACTGGGGTCGCTGGCGGGACAGCGTTAGAACCTGCTTGTCCGGTAGGCAAGCCCGTTTAATCTCTTAATAATAGCTACGACAATCAACAACAGGCCGAGCATACACACAACGCTTGCCCCTGTGGGAAAATCCAAATAATAGGAAAAGGCCATCCCTAAAACACTGGCGCAAAGCCCGATGGCCCACCCTACAAGCAAGCGGCTCTTTAAACCATTGACCATGAACATCGCACAAACCGACGGCACAACCAGATAGGAAAAGACCAATAAAACCCCCGCAATCCTGACGGAGTTGGTCACAACCACCCCGAAAGTTAAATAAAACAGAAAGTCCCACCAACGGACATTCACGCCTTGAGCAAAAGCTGCTTTGGGCTCACGCGAGATCATGAAAAAAGGCTTCCGGCAAAGAAAATGGATCAACCCAAGAATAGCATAAATAATCGTAATGCGCATCAATTCGGGCTTTCCGACTAACAGGATATTCCCCACAAGTGCCTGTTTAATATGCTCATCCCCCTCCCCTGAACGGCTTAATAATAGAATCAATAAAGCCGCAGAGACAACATAGGTAATACCGATCATGGCTTCCTGGGGAACGCGTTCCTCTTTGAGGCGCGTTAAAGAAAAAATCACGGCCCCGCCCATCGTAAAGGCCAAAGAAGTCCAATAGGCCTGCGGGCTATTAAGGTCATGGCCCGCAATCATGGCCACACTTGCCCCCAGCACTGCAATTTGGGCAAGCGCCAGGTCAACAAAAATGACCTGACGCTCGATCACATGAAAACCCAAATACGCATGACTTGCCACAAGGACAAGGCAAGCCAAAAAGGGCAGCATCATCACATGTAGAAATTCATGCATTATTTAACTCCTTCGCTCATTTGCTTAAGGTTATAATCAAAAAAACTAAAGAAATCGTCCGTCCCCGGGGCCTCTCCTACCCCCTGGCAAATGGTAATGACCTTACCCCTGATTTTTCCGGCTAAGGACTGTGCCGCATCCTGGGGGTAATATGTCGGCGTGGCAATGGCTGTTATGTGATGCGCCTTGGCATAATCTTCCAAAAACTGCATGTGTTTAGGTGTTGGGGGAATACCCGGTTTAGGCTCCAGGAATTGTTCTGCTCTAAGTCCCAAAAAGTCTGCGAAATAGGCAATGTCCTCGTGGTAAGAAATGACCTCTTTGCCTTTACACTGCGCACATATATTCTTCCATTCCGTGATCTTCCGGTCTAATTTAGTGAAAAATGCCTTGGCATTATCTTCATAATAGGAAGTATTAGCAGGATCTGCCTCTTTTAATTTCTCAAGAATGGTGTGTGCCATAATTCTGGCATTTTCCGGATCCATCTGAAAATGCGGATTACCAAACGCATGGATGTCCCCTTCGGCACGACTAATCGGATGATCCGGTACATTTAAAAGCCGGATCCCTTGGGAGAGGTCCACATTCCCCTCGCCATTTCTAAAAAGTTTCTGTTTACCCGCGGCCTCCAAAAGCGGATCAGACCATGCTTCCAAATCTAAACCCGCATTGACATACAGATCTGCCTTGACCACTTTGCGGACGTCACTGGGTTTAGGCTGGATAAAATGGATATTATATTTGGGTGAGGCGATCGCCTGTACATTCACTTTATCTTTGCCAATTTGTTTGACCAAATCCGCGAAGATCGTTTGAGTGGTGATGATATTCAATTTCCCGGCGGCAAAAGAGTATGACGCTGCCCCTAACAACATTAAGACCACCGGAATAATGCGAGTTAATAAATTTTTCATGAGGCCACCCTTTTCTAAAGACGTTTATTGTAATTTATGTTTATGGTCCCCTATGGCAAAGGTCCCTTGCAAATAAACAGTATTATCATTTTTACCGGTCGCCAGCGTGGTATGCGTGTATTGCGCACGCCAACGGGCAAATTCGCTTTGATAAAACGTTAGATAGCCGGTTTCACCATAATCAACCTCGTGGGGGTTGGTAACCGGATTATCCACTAACTGGACATAGTCATAACGAAAACCGGCAGACCATTGCGGCTTGAAATGGAAGTCCAACAGCCCATAAGCCCCCCAAAGGTTACCGTCGGCATTTACGGTTTTCTTACGGTCTAAATTGAATACTTCGCCTTGAAGTTTGATGTCTTGATTGGCATTGAGATGCTTGGTTAATGTAGCATCGATCGCCCAAATTTGAGAATCAAAATTCGGATTCTCGTCCTTAGAGCCTGCCATATACGATGTCCCGACTTCTAAACCCATCGTATCTGAAAGATCTTTATAATTTTTCAAATGACCATAGATCGTTGGTGCTTTGCCGGTGGTCCCGAAAGCAGTGCCGCCATCCCCATTGCCACCTTGAATGACACCAAAAACGACCTGCTGGGTCACAGGCAAAGGAAAATCCAAAATTTTGGTAAAATCAACACCGGCTTTATTCATCCCTTCGCTGCCGAAATAGCGTTGAATCACCAATGGCTCATCCACAGTATCCAAACTGTCACGATGCGTGCCTAGGACTTTACCCACTTTGGGCTTAAATTTTCCGATTCTGGCTGTCGTATTCAAAGGGAGTCCGAAACGGGTCAAATAAGCCTCCTCCAAAGAGGGACTTTCGGAATCAGAAAATGAAATGGTGGTATCCAAACGGGAAAAAGGATCAACATTGCTGCCGAACACCAATTCCAATTCTCTTAAACTCAGGCGATTATTGCCCTCCACATCTTTTTTGGAACTGGTCAATTTCAATACGGTATCCGCCACTACACCGATCTCCGGGGTCCATTTGGCAGGAATCAAACGGTTTGAAGCCGCTGCCACCGGCGGTGTGGTTTGTGCGGATCGTTTGGCCAACTGATCTTCCAAATCAGCAATACGTTTTTCATATACACTCATCTTTGCCTGCATGGCGGCAAATTGTTCTTTCATCGCTTTCATCTCTTCTTCCAACGATGGACCCGCCCACAACAAGTGAGGATTGAAACAACACAGGTCATAAAAAACGATAATAAAAATAAAGAATCTACGCATAGCATCCCCCTAAAATCGGTGAATGAAAATACTGCTACCCGAATTATGTTTTAGAGGGAAACCGGTGGTGCGCGTAGGCCGGGAAGGAAATGCTTCTGACGGGAAATAAAAATCTCATCGATCGCGGCAGTCCTATAAATACAGGCCTCTTGCAGGCCAAATGCCGCGGCAACGACAAAAAGAAATGCCTGCGCCAGCAACTGATACACCGGGCAGTCATCGTGAGACGCTTTACTTGCATGATGGTGGATATGCTGGTGTAAAAACTCTCCACCCAGCGATATAGATAAGAATAAAGAGGCCGTGAAAAAAACAAAAGCAAGAAAAAAGTTATTACGAAAACGAACCATGGTAAAGAATGTAACAAAATAAAAAATTTTAGTCAAATAAAATAAAACCGATTCGAACGTCCCATCAGGGACTCAAACAAAAACCCTTATCGCTCATCGAGAAACAAGGGTTAAATTACTGGAGTGGGTAACGAGACTTGAACCTATTTTTTCCATTACCCGGATCACTGCCTAATTTAAATTCTGCCCTCCCAAATACCAATTTCCCCTCCATTGCCTGGCATCAAAACCCTCAAAACCAGCACTCTCAAACGGCCTTTTCAGGTCCCGGTAATGAACCTTCACCCCGCTCATCAAAGCCAGCCCGCCTAATACCAAACCCCATCCCCAACCACCCAGGCCATACCCCAAGCTCCCGGCCAAGATCCCCCACGCGGCACTCAAAGCAAAGACGGCATAGATCGTCCCCTTACGCTGATTTAACAACCAGCATAGGCCAACAAATAGCACGCCCACCCTCACCCAGGAATGCAGCGCGGTCCCAATAATTACGGCAAACAATAACGCCTCAAACCACAGGATCCTGAAGTTTGGGTCATTAAACCGGGCCATGTATTTTTTAAACATGATCGCCTCCGTTCCTGGGGACTATATGGGGACTAAAGCAATGTACTTTTATGTATCTCGGCATACCCTGGTGTAAAATAAAAATGTCCCCTAACTTGCTGTGGGGACATGGAGTTGCATCAATTTCAACGACTTGCGGTTTTTGGCCTGATCGCATCCATGCACTGATGCGCTGTTGGTCCCCTTTTAATTTTTCCCACCACCTACAAAACACAAAAGGCAACAGCGCACCCCACCATTACTCTTTCTCTTATTTTCAAGTTCGTCACCCCTATTCTTTATCTTTCCTTCTACCCACTTCAGTTCACTACCCATCCTTCATTCCATTCTTACTTTTAAACTTTTCCTCCCATTCGCAAGAGGTAGTTCAAGACCCCACTCACTCATAAAAACTTATGGTAGAGTGTGTGGGGTCTTGAACAGTTTTGGGCCGCTTCTGCCCAAAAACCCCTTGCGAATGGGAGGGTTAGGAAAGCTAAAAAATACAAAACAGGTACGCCGCTGTATCCGCCTTTTGTACCCGTGTACCCGTCGTGTACCTGTTCAGACCAAAATAAAGCCCGCTCATTTTCTTAAGCAGGCTTTAATATCAAATGCTCTAAAATCTTTCCCAGCATAAACAGAACAAAACCGGAACACGTTTGTTCCGATTCTGTTCTAATTTTGTTCTAGTTCTGTTCAATAAGGCACAAATAAGTCACATAGCTGCGACTTTTTTGTGCCTTATTTGTGCCTACAATCCGAGTATAAAATGGGTGTTAAATCAGATTGCCAGTATTCTTTTGTGTGCACGTTCATAATGGTCAAACATCCGCTCCAGCCGGCACCGGTATCCAAAGCCCATACATTGCATAGTTTCAACGGCTTTGTGGATCCGAACGTCCGCGTGGTGGTATGCCCCAAGTATATTTCCTTAAATGCGCTAAATTGATAATCAGGGTTGATCTTGCTGGCCTTGTATGCCTGTTCGATCAAATCCCTGTCCCATATCAAATCAAACCGGTCATGGGCAGATAAAGGCCGGGCGGGGTTAAAACCTGCATGCACAAAGACCTTGTCCTCAATCTCCAGCCATAAAAAGGCGTCTTTTAAGAAATCAATGTGCGCCTTAGGCATCGGCTGGTTGCCATAAGATCCAATGGTTGCTTTGCCTCCCTGGTTTAACCAAATAGCTTCCTTCCATCCCACCGTTGCCCAATCCAAAGCCCATAGATCATGGTTTCCCAAGAGGCAGTCACAATGCTTGACCTTTAACAGCTCATCCAGGCATTGCCTGACCTCCGGATAGCCATCACACACATCGCCCAGGACGATCAGGCGGTCTTCGGCATGATCAAAGCCGCAGCGCTCAAAACATTGCAGCAAAGCCCTGTACGCCCCGTGAATATCGCCTACGACAAAAGTTTTCAACTCAATACCCCTAAAAGATATTTACACTACAAGATTATAATTTTGCATTTTGTAGTGTAAGCTTCAAATTTTCTATCTTCTCTGTCTCTAATGGCAAAACATCAATATTTTTATCCAAAATATTCAAAATAACTTTTTGCCATGGCTTAGGCAAGGTGATGAATAGTTCTTGAAGTTCTTTTCTCTCCACAATCGTTGAAGTGTACACGGCCTGCTGAAAATCCTTTAGGGCTTTTTCCGGTTTTCTACGCCGGCTGGACACTATGAGTTTATGAAGACAAAAATTACATGGGCTTGGGACCCTGATCTTTAGTCCATCATCTTCAATGATGATCGACTTATCTAATAACAAATTGACAAACCTTAATGGAATGGCCCTCAGGCCTAATTGTTTAACACGAATGGCCTGGTCAACGCCTCTTCCCTTCTCGGGAGTGATAAACTCGATCAACAACTCTGCATTGTATAAAAACACGGAGCCATCTCTTTTGAAATCTCTTTGAAAACCAAGCTCCATCAATTGATCAGTAAACTCTTGATTAGATTTTCCTGTAAATGGATTAGGAATAAGAAAATCGATATCCTGGGTCCTAAGAGGGAATTCGGGAACACCAAGATATTTCTGATAAAGAAGAAACGACCAGCTGCCAATAAGCTCTACCCCTTCATTGAACAGATCGTTCTTCTCAAAAACCTTCAAAATTTGGCGAACGGAATCAAGCACGGCTTTTTCCTTTGACGCGCCCCAGCATCTTCAAGGCTTCATTAACTTTCTTTAATTCATTCTTCATAGATTTACGCATTTGGATCTTCTTGATCAGATCTTCAGGTTTTTTCTTTCCTAAATACTTATGAACAACTTTTTTGCCCACCCGTTGTTGAATATAGTAATACTTCTGGCCGGCAATGCTGCGCTCCTTAACGCTGCCATTGGGAAGATCAGCCAGCTTTTTACTGATCTTTTCTTTAATGCTTATATAATACCCGTGACTGTCTGATAAAATTCCATTTAAGACGTTCATATGTTTTTCTCCTTTACACTACATTATACCATAAAATCTAATTTGTAGTGTAAATTTTCACGTTACCTAACAAACAATGGAATTAATAAATTTGTTGGGTAACGCTCCTCGCTTTCACCGATGCGCCTGCCATGTGCTAAAAATGTGCTATAAAATAGCACGATTTTTGCACAAACCAAAAGAATCCGCCGCTATCTGCACCAACGCACAAAAATGTGCTGAAAACGTGCTGGACGAAAGGGTAAAACGTGCTATTTTGTAGCAAACCGTGATCTTGAAACTTTGCTGTAACTTATTGGTAGTAGGCCTATTTGTAAGAATTGGAAGGGGTTACGAAAAGCGGCCCGGGGCGGTTGCGAACGATGCGCTCTCCCAAACTGAGCTACCGACCCAAATCACCACAGTCTATCTATTTCAAATATATCCAACAAGATTTGGGTCGTTGTGTCGATTCCTTAATAAATAAATATTTTCTAAGAAAATCGACCCGACCCGAATTCAGGAGGGTATCCTAACAAAACCCGCCGGAATTGACAAGATTTTGTTACTGACTCTGTCCCGGCGGACTGGTCTGGGCGCTGACGGTCACTTCGGGGTTGGAGATGCTTTTGGGCGAGCCGGGATCAGCACGATTGACAATGGTCACTGAAAAAACGTTACCGACAGGATCAAAACCAAAGCTTGACGACGGAACCCCACTGACCCCGACAGCTCTACCCAATGATTTATATCCCTGATCACCGGCCGAACATGAACTTGCGGGGATGGTGCCGGGAGGTTTAACGCATGTGTATAAACTATTCGATGAAAACGTATAGCAGACCCAATAGTCATCGCTATAGTCCGCGGCGCTATTTATATTAGCAGCTGAAGGCGTAACACTATAATTATAGTCCTGCCGTATGCAAAAACTATTGGTGTCCGAAGAAAAATAACCCTGCTTACTCTTGTGTCCGGACATCAAAGACGCATTGTTGATAATGGCGTCGACGAGGACGCGGGTGTTCAAGGTCAGCAAGGTGCTGGCGTTTTGGTTTTGCGCGTTCTTGCGGACAGCGGAATCAGAAGAAACCACCCCGATCATGATGATGCCGATGATGATGGTGGAAATGAGAAGTTCAGTCAGGGTCATGGCGCACATACGCATATCAATTGTCCGGCCAATTGACCGTGATCGTCACCCGGCGGGCTTTCGAAATCGGGTCCTGCACGACGGTATAAGTATAGGTATAAGTGACGCCGTTGACCGGTTTGGATCCACTGTGCGTCCCCAACAAGGATAACGGGCTGCCGGGATCGTCCCACGTGCCGGCATCCACATTGGTGCGCATGGCCTCCAAAACCTGCTGGCCCACGTAAGCCGCTGTCAAGGACCTGTCGGTCCGGGCTGAAGGTTTTTTAATGTTGCCGATGGTGGCTAAAACACCTGTCACGGCAATGACGAAAACAATGGCCGCGATCACGGCCTCTGCGATGGAGAAACCGCCCCGCCGTAAGCAGGGCCAGCGCATGCAGGATCGCATAATGTCCTTTCAAGGGCAGTAGCCGCTACTATCGCAGGTGGGCGTGGCAGAGGCCTGGGTAATGGTCAACGTCATCGTACCAGGGGCTGTTGTACGCTTCGCCGTGCAGGAATAAGCATCACAACCGACTCCAGCCACACAATTTGTGTTTCCCGTGCAGGCATAAGTCAAATTATTGGACAAAATGCCAAGCGCCAAACCCGTATTGATCGCGCCAACATTCTGTGGTGTACCGGAATCCGGCCAATATTTACTGTTGTTATTATTGTAATAAATCTGTTCGGCCGCGTAAACGGCGGTCAAATTGACCGTGCCGTCCTTGCGATACGCCCTGTCAATGGATTTGGTGTAATTGGGAATGGCAAAGCCGGCCATGATCCCCAGAACGACAACAACGACGATCAATTCTGTGAGCGTAAAGCCCCGCAGCCGTTGGAACGTCATCTCCATGTTTTTATGCTCGCGCAAATGGCACCGACACAACTGATGGTGCCCGCATCGTTGATACTTAACGTATACGCGCCCGTATTGCGCGCGACGGAAGCAGCCTTGGTAGGATAACTGGCATCGGAAACCGAAGGCGTAAAATAAGAAGAGGCGGGAATGGTGACATCCAGGGAAGCCAGCGCAGTTGCGTAGGCGTCACTGTTCTCCAAGGCATATCTTTTTTGCGATAATAACAAAGTGGTCAGCGTCTGGACCCCTTCGCCGGCGGTGAACCGCTCATTCTGACTGGTATAACTCGGCAAGACCACCGCGGCCAAAATGCCCAAAATGATCACCACGATGATGATCTCAACGAGCGTGAACCCTTTATTTATCAAGTTGCTTGAATTTTCCGGCATAAACCTTGGTGACCGAACCATTGACGTTATAGGTGAACTGGATATAATCCGCTGCCGACGGGACGCCGTTGACCAGGAAGGTCGCTTTCAGGGTCGGCGCATCCTGCGCGCTGGCACCGCCGGTCCACAAATAGGAGAACCGCAGGTCCCCGGCCGGGGCTTTGATGCTCATCTCCGGTCTGGGGTTGGCAGCATCATCGTTCCAGTTATTGCACTTTCTCATATCGTCACTGATCCCATAACAATCACTGACGGATTTTTTGGCCACGGCTAAAAAGTTGATGGCTTCCGCGGCCTTGGCCAAATCAATATTCTTGGTGACCTGCGGCAGGGCAATAGAGGCCAGGATACCCAGGATAATGATCACAACGATGATCTCAACAAGGGTAAAGGCGGATCTGCGGGTGCTGTCCATAGCGCGTATCACTTTCTTTAACTACTTATTTAACTGCGCGAAATGGCCGGCGAATGTCTTGTCCACGGAACCATCCGTGTGATACGTGAATTCAATGGTGTCGGCAGCAACACTGATCGATGTGGCTTTTAACTTCACCGTGTCAGTTGGTGACGCGGCGGCAGTCCAGGTATAAGAGAACCTGAGCGGGTTTGTCACAGTCCCCACAGGAGGCTTGAGCTGCATATCTAAAAAGCTGACGCCGTTATTAAAACCACTGCATTTGGTCATGTCCTCGGTGATCGTATAGCAGTCACTGACGGATTTATTGGCCGCGCCTAAAATGTTGATGGCTTCCGCGGCCTTGGCTGTCTCCAGATTCTTGGTGATCTGGGGCAAAGCCACCGCGGCCAGAATACCTAAAATGATGATGACGATGATGATTTCGATCAGCGTAAAACCGCTTCTATGATCGTGTTTCATATGCCCCCCTTGTTAAACATAGTTGAACACACCGTAGGGGCGATTATTAATCGCCCCTACTTCAAGTATATCCTTCCGCGCTTGAATCGTCAAACCAAATGGCAGACTTTACCCCCCTCCGGAAAGGTTAAACAGCGGCAAAAACATGGCAATGACGATCATCCCGATCAGCGCTCCCATAAAAACAAGCATCACGGGCTCGACCAGGGTACCGAAACGCTTCATGAATGCCTCCACATTGTTCTGGTAGAACGTGGCAACGTGTTTAAGCATCTTATCGAGTTCCCCGGTCTCCTCCCCCACCTTGATCATCTGCACGGCCATGGAGGGAAAAAACCCGCTCTCGCCCATGGGTTCGGCCAGCAATTTGCCCTCGCGCACCGACTCACGGATCTGGAAAATAATCAGGGAACATGTTTTATTGGACACCAATTTCTCGCTGATTTCCAAAGCATACAGAATGGGCACGCCGCTGTCCATCAGGATCGCCATTTGCGAGGCAAAACGCTCGACGATGATAAGTTTATAGATCCCGCCGACCACCGGCAAATTGAACATGATATTCTCAAAAGCCAGCCGCCCGGAGTCGGTCTTGACGTACTGCCGGACAAAAAAAACGAAAGCGGCAATGGAGGCGATGATCCAGAGGAACTGATGTTTGACGAAATTAAAGATCCCCAAAACCGCCACCGTCAGCGCCGGCAGCTTGGTCCCCATGTCCTTAAAGATCGACTCGAATTTCGGCCCGACGAACAGGGCGAAAAAAGTCACCGCGCCCATGGAAATGACGAACAATACCGCCGGATAAACAAGGGCGGAAATAATGGTGGAACGGAACGCCGCCTGTTGTTCAATATAAAAAGTCAATTTGTTCAATACCATGGGCATGGTGCCGGAGGCCTCACCGACCTCCACCAGACTGACCCAGAACTGGTTGAACACTTTGGGGTGCTTGGCCAAACTGCCGCTTAAAGGTTTTCCCTGCTCCACATCGTCGCGCACCTGTTTGAGGGCCCCGGCGAACACCTTACTCTCCACCTGGGCGCTGATGACGTCCAAACTGCGCAAAAGTGTGACCCCGGCATCCAACATGGTGGCCAGCTGGCGCGCGAAGACCAGCATGTCCTCGATCTTGACCTTATGATGGGTGAACCCTTCGAAGGCCTTGGATTTGACGGCCGCCATTTTCGGCGAGGCAGGCTTGACGCTTAGAACAAAATACCCGTCGCCCTGCAATTTTTCAACCAGGGCCTGCTCGTCCAGGGCCTCAACAATGGCGGTTTTGGTTTTTCCGACAGCGTCCTTGGCTGTATAAAAGAACATCGGCATAGGCTATCCCGAGGTGATCCCAAGGACCTCGTCCAGACCGGTGATACCCTCCTCTACCTTTTTCATCCCGGACTCAAAGAGCGTATCCATCCCGTTCTTGCGCGCCGCGTCCTTGATCTCATTATACCCGGCCCCGCGGGTGATGAGCAAACGGATCTCATCATTGATCACCATGACTTCCGCGATGACAACACGGCCCTTATACCCGGTATGATTGCATTCCTCGCACCCTTTGGAACGGTAAATCAGATCGCTTTTGATCTTGTAATCCCCTACCATCTGTCCGGAGCTTTCATAGGGCTCTTTGCATTTGGCACACAGCTTCCTGGCCAGCCGCTGGGCCACGATGATCAAAAGCGATGGGGTCAACAGGAAATGCGGCACGCCGATGTCGACCAACCGCGTCACCGCGGAAGGCGCGTCATTGGTATGCAGGGTGCTTAACACCAGATGGCCGGTCAGCGCCGCGCGCGTGCAGATCTGCGCGGTTTCCAGATCGCGCACCTCGCCGACCATGATGATGTCCGGGTCCTGGCGCAAAAACGAACGCAGGGCCGCGGCAAAGGTCAGGCCGATGTCGTTGCGCACATTGACCTGGTTGATGCCGTCGATCTTGAATTCCACGGGGTCTTCGCAGGTCATGATGTTCTTGGAAGGGTCCATGACCTCATGAAGCGCCGCATACAGGGTGGTCGACTTCCCGCTTCCGGTCGGACCGGTAACGAACAAAAGCCCGTAAGAGGCCTCCAGCGCCTTGCGGATGAGGGTCAATTGTTTGGGGTCAAAGCCAAGATTGGTCAGTTCCAGTTTGACCGCGCCCTTGTCCAAAAGACGCATGACCACCTTTTCCCCCCACACCGTCGGGAGTGTGGAAATGCGCAAATCCACGGTACGGTCTTCCAGTTTGGCGGAAATGCCACCGTCCTGGGGCAGACGTTTTTCCGCGATGTCCATTTTCGCCAGGATCTTGATGCGCGAAACAATGGGCAAATGCAGATGCGGCGCCGGGGGCGGGATCTGGTACAAAACGCCGTCGATACGGTAACGGATCTCCAATTTATCTTTGAAGGGTTCAATGTGGATGTCGCTGGCCTTCTCGTCAATGGCCTGGCGGATCAAGAGATCAACGAGTTTGACCACCGGCGCTTCTCCGGCCTTGGCGATCAGCCGGTCGATGGAAAGTTCGGCATCCATCGATGCCTCCCCTGCCGCCGGCGCGCGGATATCGTCCAAGGACACATAGGTCTTTTCCACGGCCCTGTCGAGCATGGAACTTTTATCATCCCCGCCTTTACTGATGACATAAAACTCGTTAATGGCGCGGCTCAAGTCCGTTTTGGTGGCGATCACCAGGTTAAGGTCGCATCCGGTCAGGATCTTGAGATTGTCGATGATGATAAAATCCAGGGGATCAAACACCGCACAAGTCAGGGAATCCATGTTCCTGGTCAACGGCAGGACCAAATTCTTCTTGGCAAAATCGTAAGGAACAAGCGTTTGCAGATCCTGATCGGCTTTTGGTTTTAAAAGCCCGGAGGCATACGAGGCATAAGGGATCATCAGCTGCGTCCCCAAAGTAGTGGCCAGGTCCTCTTCCTTGATGGCGCCCTGTTTGATCAAAAGCTCGCCGATACGCCCCTGATTCTGTTTCTGGAGGCTGATGGCTTCCCGAAGTTGATTTTCCGTGATCAACCCCTGTTTGATGAGGAGCTCCCCGATCCGCAGGCGTGGCATATTATTTTCCCGGCTCCATGGAAGACAATTCCCGGTTCATCGTATCGATACGATCCAATAAAAACGTTCCCTTTCCGGGCACTTCAGGCGCGGAAAGCCATTTCTGTTTGTTATTCTCATCAATGATATGCGGTGTCATGAAAATAATGAGTTCCCGCTGTGTGCCGCTCTTGTTCTTATGCCGAAAAGCCATTCCCACAAACGGAATATCACCCAGGATCGGCAATTTGGTAATGACATTGGTGTCATCCGTGCGCAAAAGACCGCCGAGGATAATGGTTTCGCCATCGTGTACCTTTAAAATGGACTGGGACCCGCGTTCTTCAGGGTCCTTAAACGACTGGGTACCGAATGTCGCCCCGTTGCGGGCCTGGATGACCTTTGGATAAACAGCCATAATGATCTCCCGGGTCAACAGATTCGCCTGCGGGGTCACGGTCAGGAACACCCCGGTCTGGACGCGCTCGGCCTGCTGTGTTTGTGTGGACGCGCTTTGGCTAGAGGCGGTGACCGAGGAAACGCCTATGGCCTCATTGGTCGATATTTTGATCTCCGCTGTTTCATTATTAAGGGTCAACAGGCGCGGCCGCGCCAAATTGCGTGTATCCGTCTGGGTGCGAAGAAAATTAATGACCGCTGTCATGCCCGCGGCGCTGATCGTGCCCGCCGTATATTTGATGCTACCGCCCTCGTTAAGGATGTTGCGCTGGTGGAACGGGATAAATGTGCCCTTGGATGGTCCCGTAAAACTCAAAGGACTGTCCCCAAACTTCACCCCTATCAGGTCCGATGTGACCTTGGAAACGTCAAGCATTTCCACCTCGATGAGGATCTGGGGTACCGGCACATCGAGTTTGGCAATGGTGTCCTCGATGATGCCAAACTGGCTTTCCAGGTCGG
>Ga0209515_10003488_pt1 | contig 22404 bp, 28 predicted proteins | sample Subgroupgradi54m_FD_187454 | JGI IMG/M metagenome (GOLD analysis project Ga0209515, IMG submission 187454) | Subsurface groundwater microbial communities from S. Glens Falls, New York, USA - GMW60B uncontaminated upgradient, 5.4 m (SPAdes)... ... | reverse complement strand
ATCTGATACAAGTTTTTTCAATATAACACATTCGCGCTTCATAAGATCGCTGTCTTCTACCGCACGACACACTTTAATGATCACGCGCTCTGTAGGAAGATGTTCCCACATAGCACGAAACACATCAGACTTGTCTCCATCTCCAATTTTTCCTTCAAGGATATACGATCTTCCAGAAACAGTAATTCGCTCAAGTTCTTCACTCTTCTTTCCAAGACGAAATGCGAGTGTAGATGCGGTGGGAAGATTCGTGATTTCTCTTTCAGAAACAAACGCACCTGCTTGATGTAACACTTGTAATATTTTTTCATAGGTGGTAAGCCCAAATGTTTCTGGTTTCTGCAGAAGAAGTACTGCCTCATGCGGAGTCTTCAAAAGTTTCCGAGCAAGATTTGCATATGCAAGAAATGCATAGAGCGAAACCTTTGTATGTTTAATGGCTCGCTCTAATCTAGAATCAATCCATCCGCCACTCCAAGAAAGAATAGCATCATCATCCAATGGAATTCGCTCGCCCGGATGACTCCGAAGATCTAAAGATACCTGCGGCTCCACAAGACGACCATCAGTCCATGAAAGCTTTTTGAGCTTCATGGGCAGAAGGAGTACCTGTCCATTTTTACAAAAAGGACATGCGGAACCAGAAGAGAGAGTGGAAACTTTACCTGCAACAGCTGAAAGTGGCATGTCACCGCATGAAACACAAAGTGGTGTATGCGGACCAATCTTTTTGAAAAGATCAACAAGATTATGTATCGATGCCGCAGATGGATTTTCAGACGTAGGTTTACATGCAGATCTGATATCTTCCACGGTTACCCGTGAAAGTTCACCAAATGCTGGCTCCTCACCAAATAAGGCAAGACGCACAACATATCCTTCACCCGAGGAAATTCCAAGAATACGAGATGTAAGACGGTCTAAACCGCGCACAAACACATCTGGCAAAGAGACTGCCTCTATAACAGATGTTATGATTGGCATAGTATTTACCTCCTTTTTTCTATTTTCAAAGTTCATCTGTGCGCTCGGACAGTACCATGGATTCCTTATTGTGTCAATCATGGCTACTCAAGCTTGACAAACTATCATCTTACTGATATTGTCGCAGGGCTGATGAAAGGATTAAAGCCGTATGAAACGTGCTTATCCACACATCGCAGATAGAACCTTTACAAGGAGGGTTAGATCAATGGCCGACGCGGATACCACGCCAACCCCGGCTCCAGTCCCTGAAAATTCTGACCTTTTGCAGATGTTAAAAGATCTATTGGATGACGACGAGATGAAAGCATCTAATGTTCTTGAAAAGGCAAAAACTGAAGGCGTCAAGAACGTCGAAACCGCCACCGTACTCACTGCAGAAGACTGGCAAAGCTACGGCCTACCAAAGGTCCAAGCACGGCAACTTGTTGAAAAACTGAAATCAAGAATCTCCAACGTCGCCGTCAAAACTCCATCTCCGCAGCAATTCGGAATGACGCTTTTGCCTCCCGTTCCTAGCGATGACGATTTTCTCAAATCCCTGCAGGTCGGCGGTGTTGCCAAGATGCAGAAAGAAGATCTTGTCGCGGCAGTACGAGCGCTACTCGCTGATCGATATGGTATCTATGATGTCGATACTCGAATTCTGGAGGCGATTGACGAACGTTCTCGGCAACTTGACGAACCGTATCCGGAAATCTACTTCGAGCTCGACCGAGCTCGGCAGCGGAAGAAGCATGCGGAAGTACTCCGCGCGCTCAACATTAGGGGCGACTTTGTTTCACCGAAACGCAAGTCAGAATTCATTACAAAAATGTCTAGTCTCTGGAATATCCTCAAGGATTTCCAGGACCAGCTAACGGCATATGAACAAAACTGGCAAAGCACAGTAAACAATCCGGCTGCCCTCATGCAGGGAATTGCCGCATTAATGGGTGGAGGTGTACCTGGAATGGTAGCCCCCATGGCTCAAGTACCAGATCCCGCGCCGATCGTCGACGTAGCATCCGGAGTCATTGACCAACTCAACAAACTCTTTGCTGGACCCGGCATTCCAGTCGCCCGCGCGCTTGCCGCTGACGCTGTTGAATATCGACAACTCCTCGACAATACCGGTCTTCCAGCCGCCGTTGGTGCAACAACCCGCGAAGAAATGCTCAGAAAATTGGATATCGGAGTAACGGCTGATGTCGTTCGAACCGAACGATCGGCGGTACAATATGTACTCGCGATTCTCGAGATTGGGAATATCGAGGCAGACAAACTTCCATATTACATCATTGTTCTTAAGCAGGCCGGTGCCACTATTCCTTGGGACAAACTTGCATCTGGCTCAACGGTGCGTAGTGGCAAACGCAATACGCCCACCGAACTTGCTCCTACACGTTCGTTCTAATCATTTTTCTTAACGCATAAGCGGTTCTCGTATGGATCGCTTTTTTTATTTCAAAAAAAATAACCCTTAGAGTTTAAGGGTTACTGACTTTTTTACATACTTGATACGATCTGTTTCGCAATGGTCGCATTTGTATAGTGGCCATCCTCTGTTACCTCACGAATGACGGGAAGGAATGATGGTAGTTCGAGTTCTTGCGCTTCATCTGTCAATTCAACTTCAAGTATAACAAGAGGTTCTGGAAGATTCAGGAACACATCCAACTGGAAGTATTGATTCTTATAGATGAATGAATGCCGATACTTATGAATCTGTCCTCGATCCGGATCCTTTTGTGTAAGAAGATCAAAGTATTCTTCTGGATCGATGAGTCGTTCACGCTCCGCAGATGTCTTTGAGGAAAGACGAACCTTCTCTGTGTACGTATACACCGGCTCATTAGGAAAACGTACACCTAAATCCATGCGCTGGCGTACTCGTCTCGTAACATCTTTTTCTGAAGATATGAGGTACGTTTGGAGGATATCGGCTTTATGGGTGGGAAGAGGGATGTTTGAGAGGTGAAAATCACTGACAATAAGAAATTTGCGTTCTGTTTCAAGCGGTTCAGGAATACCAATCATTTGACATACTGCGCGAAGCACTTCATTCTTCTTTCTTTCGAAATCGATCGGTTGCCCTCCGATGGTGTTGCCAATCACCTTGAGATGTTCATGTCCGTTCCATGCCTGTAGCGTGCGACGATCAAGTTCACGAGCTTGTTCGACAGATTCTGTCCGAGCCAAGTTATTGAATCCATAAAATTTTTCTGCGCCATCAGCAGCAGTGACAATGAATACAACGCCATCATAGCGTTTGTCACGCAAGCTCACGATATCTAATCCCGCATCATTGATAAGGTCTTCGAATGCTTCGCGTCCAACATATGCTTGGCTATCCATCGTGCCACGATCACAAATAATCACGACACGTTCATCGGAAAGAATTTCTGCAAGTGACTCTTGGAGTTCCTCGCTTGTAATCTGCGTCTTCAGAATGAGTTTTTGAACATCATTCATCTTTTCTGGATACTTTTGCGCGACGTGACCAACACTGAAACCAGCATTATATAGATATGTAGCAACTTCAGAGACCATGAGCACGGTAATGCCATATTCGGGAAGTTTCTCACGGAGCATTGCTTGCGCTGTTGACTTGCCGCCACACGGCCCGCCGGTCAACACGATCTTGGGAATCCGCCGCTTACTTGCCATGATATCCATGTCCCCTTTCTTTTTCAAGGTACCTTGAGCTTCTAGTATATACACAATGAAGTGTATGTCAATATGTTCGATGTATAAAAAAACTCCTTTTTTATAAGGAGTGTTATTTCTATTGCGATGCGGCGACAAGATTGATCTTTGGTTCCGCGATATAGAGCGCATCAATCGTCTCTGTAAATATTGTCAGGTCTTTTTCGGTATCGCCGGTGGTAGCAGCCGCAAGCGCGCTGCGCATACTGGCTTCACGAAGTGTGGAGTTGAGATGCGCGCATCGATTACTTACACTGCCCAACAACTCCATAGTCGTTTTTACTATTTCTTGTTCGGCTTCCTCTCGAAGTAAATCTATCTCACGTTCAAGAAGATCAAGTTCCCGATAGTGGACAATATCCTCAAGTTCAGGAGAAATACCATTCACTTTCATGCAATATGCATCGAATTCTACGCAAATCGCCGCTTTCCATGATTCGAGTCTCTTCAGCTCGTGTTCAAGATTTTTACATGATTCCCGTGCTCTCTCACACGCGTGTAAGAGTCTTTGCGAAATCGCAGTAGTATCTGATTCCTTTATACGCTTTTCAAAATAGGCTTTTACCTTTCGTGCAGAATCCAATCGCGATGCGATTTTCGTATGAATGCTAGCGTATGAGCTGACCGTGCCAAACACCCGATCAGATTCCTCACGGATAATTTCAACTACCATCTGCGGGATTGATCTGATTACTTCTTCTTGCTTTGGACTAGCAAGGTTCTTATTCTTTTTTGAATCTTTGAAAAAACGTGTTATAAGATCGATGACATGATAACACCGTGCTGTGATATTCCAAAAAAGAAAAAATGGCTCTAAGATTGGAAAAAAAATAACTCGAGCGACAGGTTCACCTTCTTTCATCCCAGTTTCACTTTCCATAATCTTTAAAAACTTTTTCATCGTGTGGCACAATACTGAAATCAATGGGATGAGCAAGAACACTCCTCCAACAAGAAACACTCCCCCAAATTTCGTGGCTAAAATGACAACACAAACACTAGCATACAAAAGAAGTCCGTTCCCGACTGATAACATAGTCCGTCGGAACCATCCTGGCTTTGGATAATAGTCTGGACGTTCGAACGTAATCTTACTTTCTCCACCGTTCGTTTTCTTTTTCAAGAGAGATTCAGCCTTCTTCATGAGGGCATCAAAATCAAGCTTTGAATACTCTTGTATTCGCCTTATATCAACTCTCTGACCAACCCATCCGGAAAACCGCGTAAGAATCTGTTCCTTTAGTGTATGCGCCACATACCCCTCCTTTTTTGTAAATGAACATTAAGGATATAATCACATCTTGACAGCACTGTCAACCATGGTAGTATTCTCTTCGTTCTTTACACCATGATGTGATGCGCGAAGGGAGTATAAGTTGCATACATTTGATGGCGTCATTGCGAAGAGTTTCGTTCTTTCAAAACCAAAAAAACCGGAACAGTACCACGAATCTGAATTACCGGAACTTGAGAAGCAAAAAAGACTCATCATCACCCGTAAACGTGATGGATACAAAATGTTTGCAAGCGTCGATGAACGTGGCGTCATTCGACTCTATACTGACGGTATTAATGAGATAGATAACCGCTTATGGCATATTAAAGAAGAACTCGCATTTCTCAAATTGCCAAAAAATTCACTCCTTGTTGGTGAAGCAATTGTCGACAATAATGGATCTGATGAATTCACGCATGTCGCCTCAGTATTCAAATCGAGTGAAAAAAATTCACTTGTCATTCAGAACCAGAAATCCATCGGTCATATTCGATTTATGGTATTCAATATTATATTCTTTGATGGCGAGCCCGTAACGCTTCCCTATAGTGACGTGCTCAAGCTCATTGATACACTTATCCCGGAAACTGCCGTCCATACATTCCGAGTCCCCATCCTTAAAATGTCGCTTGAAAAAGCAAAGGCGCTCGTAGAAAAGGGGGGCTGGGAAGGCCTTGTCCTCTACGCTAAAGACTATGTTATTTCATACCGCATGGATGGAAAAGACCCGCAACGAACGAAGGGATGCTATAAATGGAAACCGATCAAAGAAGATGATTTCATTGTACGCAGTAGAATCATAAGGCCGGGAACAGAAATCGTAAAAGAAATCATTCTTCTCCAAATTGATCCCGATAGTGGTGAAGAATTTGATTGCGGTAAACTTGGAGGGTTCACCAAAAAAATGAGAGAGTTCCTCGCGGATAATTCCATATATCCCCTTGTCGTGCAAGTGGAATTTGAACTTCGCTTCAGAAGTGGAAAACTACGTAATGCTCGTTTTGCTCGAATCCGTACCGATAAACGTGCCGAAGATTGCATCGCACCCTATAGCTTCAACTCAGGATAATCCTCCTGAGTTTTTTTATAATATAAAAAAGACCTAACTGTTTAGGTCTTTTACTTCTTTTGGAAAAACTTGTTAACTTTCGATGTGAGATCGATCTGGTCTCTAAACTCTGCCTTAAGCATCTCCAATGCCTTCTGAGTACCAACCTGTAAACCAAGAAGAGACCCAAGAAAAGCGCCGGAAAAGGCTGCAATTCCACAAAGTACAATCGCCAAAACTTCATTCATGATCTGAGAATCTCCTTATCACCTTAAAGATACACCTACTCATTATCATAACCGTTTTGGTTAGTCAATAGTATTGGATTATTTAATGTTAGATAGATCAACGTTCTTTTGTTCAAAATACCATTTCAAAATATCATACGCGACTGGCACTGCGGTGCGGCTTCCCTCTTCTCCTTCGTCAATAAGCACCGTAATTGATACTTCAGGATTCTCATAGGGTGCCCAACCGGTAAACCACGCATGAGGCGCTCTTCCTTTTGTACTCTGCGCAGTGCCCGTCTTCCCGGCAGAAGACACTGGCAGTAATGATAATCGTCTTCCACTCCCCGCAAGTACTGCTTGATGCAATCCTTCCCGAACAATAGTCACATATTCTTCATTTACTATATGCTCTTTGTATACTTCACTTTTTGTATCCTCTTTTTTTCTATCACGTATGATTGTTTTTACAAGTCGAGGCTTGAAACTTTTCCCTCCATTCGCAAAGTAATTAGTGAACATATGTATCTGAAGAGGAGTAACAAGAACGTCTCCCTGCCCAATGGCAATATGATACGTATCACCTATATACCATATCTCTCCTGTTGTTTTCTTTTTCCACTCCGGAGTTGGAAGAAACCCATCTCGTTCACCTAACAGATCTATGCCTGTTTTCTCGCCAATACCAAATTTTCTAAAATAATCAGTAAGACGACGCACCCCCAGCCCCTGAAATTCATGATATCCTCCGCCTACATAATAAAAAAATGTATTTACTGATTCCGCCAGAGCTTTCCGCACATCCGTCATGCCATGACCACCTGCTTTCCAGTCGGGGAAAAACCATTCACCAATATGAATGCCTCCATTACTCAATACGCGCGTACGTTCAGTGACGATATGTTCTTGGAGTGCCGCCGCTGCAACAATAAGTTTTATTGTAGAACCTGAAGGATACTCACCTCTCAAAGCTCGATTAAATAAAGGCTTGTCCGAGTCTTGAAGAAGTTTTTGATACTCATCTCCGCCAATTCCTTTGGCAAATACGTTATTATCAAATGTTGGGAAACTCGCTAACGCAAGAATCTCCCCACTGTTGGGATGTGAAATAATGACAACTCCACTTCTCTTGTTTGCTACTCTCATCATGTCCTTGAGGACACTCTCCGCCTTATTCTGTAATTTCGCATCGAGTGAAAGAACAAGATTTGATCCATCACGAGGCGTATCTTCGGAGATAATACTCTTTTCACTCCCGAGTGCGTCAACCTCAATATCACGCTTCCCGAATACACCTCGCAATGCGCTCTCATAAGATGCTTCAAGCCCATCTTTGCCAATGCTATCATTAAATCCATATTCTCCGTGTTTCTCTTCGAACTCCTGCTTACTCACCCTCCCTGTATACCCAACGACATGAGAAAGGCTTTTCATGTCATCAGTGACATATTCTCGATGTTCAGAAAACACAAGATCAACACCTGGTATGTCTGCGATCGCAACATCAAGCTTAAGACTCTCCTTATAATCTATATAATCAGCAAGAACCACTGGTTGAAATTGTGATACTTCTTTTAACTTCGAACGTATATCATTCTGAGTCACCCCAAGAAGATTTGATAATGTTTCGATGCTTGTATTGTATGCCCCTCTCTCTCTTGGAAGATCGGATGGAACAACCTGCAAACGGAAATTCGGGACGTTACGAACCAGAACAATGCCATTTCGGTCAGTCATGATACCTCTCTTTGCGGGGATGATCACTGTTTTAATTTTATTTCTATCAGCGAGAAGCGCGAACCCTCTCCCTTCTAATACTTGGAGATATGCCGTGCGAAGAAAAAATATCCCAAGAATTGCACTTATGCATGCGAAAAAAAATGAAATGCGTTTTTGTGAAATAGATGTTCCTAAAAATTCAGTCCGTTGAGATGAGGGAGTGGTAAATGAAGATTCAACCCAATCATGGTGGTTTGTCTTCTTTAAGGAAATATCATACTCTTGAAGTTCTGGGAAAAGTGGACGCTCTTTTTTCATACAAAATTTAGCGAGGGGATGTAAAATGGTGAGGAACACTTCTCGAAAAAAGTGGATAGAGAATAATAAGAGTGATGCTCTGGTATACTAGAGCAATGATGCCCTGTCGGAACGATTCAAGGGATACTATTGGAGAAAAACTATCTTGTGGCGTGATGAGTGCTATTCCCCATCCTATACCAGCGAAGAGCAATGAATATACAAGTGACGCGATGAGGCCAAGAAAAAGGAATGAAGAGAGTGAACGATTTGTGAAGAGAGTGATTGAAAAATGATATACACACACCGTGAAAAGAACAGCAAGAACACTGTGTATACCAAAAAATGGTGAATAGATATCAAGAATATACCCAGACACCACTGCGAATAGCAATGCGTGTCCAATCGGACGAAAAAAAATGAGTGCAAGTAACACACTTAAAACGATGCCACCATCACGAAGAACACTGATCTGAAAGAGAACCGCTAGTGCATACAGGAGGAAAAAAAAGAAATGCCGTGTCATACGTTTCGAACTGTATCCGGGAATCCATGCATCAATTATTCTATTTACTCAACATACCCGAAAATTTAGAAACCATGAGTTTCTTGAGCTCATCATGGGCACGAGTACATGCTTCTTTTGTATGACGTTCTAGTTGTACTTTATCTCCAAGAATGGCATCGCTAAATTCTATCTTCAACACATTTTGATTACCATCCATAACAACGATGCATCCATTATTATTCGATCGCCCGGTCACTGTTTCTTTTGCAAGTGTTGTTTGGATTTCTTTTGCTTGCTGCCGCATGGCAACCATATCTTTCATCTTATCGAATATGGACATAGGAATCTGTGTTATTCATTAAGTAGAGAAAAAAGAGGACAGGATGTATGATCGTGACGTTTCGCGGAACAATATGCACGTCCGTACTCGATCAATCTATAGGTAAAAAGAAACCACTCCTTTCTTGGGAGTATCTTCATGAGATCTTGCTCAATCTTATTTGGATCTTTGTGCTTTGTCAATCCAAGTGTTTGCGCGAGACGTTTGACATGTGTATCAACAGCAATCCCCTCAACAATGCCATAAGCATTCCCAAGAACAACATTTGCCGTCTTCCGCGCAACTCCGGGTAAAAGCATCATCTCGCGCATTGTATTCGGAATGCGTCCATGGAATGTTTCTTTAATAATCTTTGCCGTGGCAAGTATATTTCTTGTTTTTGCTCTATAGAAACCGGTTGAGAAAATATCTTTTTCAAATTCTTTCGGATCTGCGTGTATATAGTCGTTAAGTGTACGATATTTCTTAAATAATGCTGACGTCACTTCATTTACTTTTTTATCCGTACACTGAGCCGATAACATCACTGCCACAAGAAGTTCCCAATGATTCGAGTACTTCAACATCATGTTCGCATGAGGAAATAACTTTTTGAGAATCTTTAGAATCTTCTGCGCCCGTTTCTTTCTTTCTTCAAGATCGTGCATTGGAGTCCGATTAATCCTAATGAATCAAATAGAAAAGACCTTTATAGCATTTTTTGAAAAAATCTTTTCTTTCTCCTTTTGAGAGAATATGCTCTTTACCACGCCAACATACGACTTCTGGTCTGACACTGGCCAATCGGTACCGAAAAGAAGTTTTTCAGTACCACCAGCATATTGAATAAATTGCTTCACGAGCCCCCTAAATACCCTCCTGTCTGCCTCCTTAAATAATCCATACACAAACCCCGAAAGATCAGCATAGACGTTTTCATTTTTAAAACATACTTCCGCGGCATCAATTATCCACGGATATCCTAGATGAGCAATGATAATCTTCAGAGATGGCATTTCAGCTGCGAGATCATCAATCATCAATGGGTGAGCGTATTTTAGTTTGGCATTTTTTATGTTTCGATAGGTATCGCCACTATGGAAAACAGCTGGTTTTCCGTGTGTTGCCAAAAGCTCAAGATACGGCCGTACAATAAGATCTGCTGGATAGAAATATTCGTATCCTGTATAAAATTTTAATCCATGTATTTGACCTGTCTTCAGCCATACTTCTACTTGCTCGAGTGATGGTTTTTTTTGAGAAAGAGGTGAGACGGAGCCGATAGGATATAACGATGTGTTGTGTCCCCTAACAGTGTCAAGAAGTTTCTCTGTAGAGCAATCTCCAAATTCACCAGCATAGACACAAGCCTTTTCAATACCTGCTTTCTTCATCGAATCTAGAAGTTCACCGACTTTACCATCTAAAGAAGCATTAAAACTGAGATGAGTATGAGTATCTATGATTGTCATACGCATCTCCTATCCAATTCGTGTCCCCGGTGGAACATCGTGTTCTGGAAGAAGGACAACGGGTTTGCCTTCTGCGTCAGAGACAGCCAAAAGCATGCCTTGACTTTCAATACCCATAAGTGTACGTGGTTCAAGATTGGCAATGATTACTATTTCTTTGCCAACAAGCGCTTCCGGTTCATACGCCCTCCCTATGCCCGCAACAATTATTCTTTGTTCTTCCGCATGTTGAACGGAAAGCTTGAGAAGCTTTTCTGAACCCTCAACTCGTTCAACGGCGAGAATTTTCACCACGCGTAAATCTACTGCTTGAAATTGTTCAAAGGTAATCATATGTCATTCTTACCGTAGTTGCGTCTTCGCACCACCGTAGTAATCCGGATCGATTGATCGCTGAAAACACACATGACCCGCATCATGTTCCCATGAATCATCAATAATGGGACGATCATGAGTGGGATATGGTACTGATTTTGGAAATATATTTTTGTGCAATGACTTCCTTTTAAAGATTGCACACACACTAAAAGATAGATCTGAGCTCTTCATATATTCATATTCAGTACCACCCTCTGGATCTTTAGGCACTATCACATTACGAAGTGGATCGTTGAGATCATTTATGTTCGAGGGTACAACACCTTTTTGTTGCCAGTATGTAATAATATCGGATTGGAGCGCTTGTAGATGTTGCACGCGTTGTTCATCGAAACGCTGAAAACGCACTTCTTGTGGAGATCCAACAATAAACATACCTCCAATAATAGTAAACGTAACGATTCCAATAATAGTACCAATAAAATATTTCATAGAAAGCCCTTCCTTATTATTCAACCTTGTGGTTCCTGATATCAGTTAGGTAGTAATAAAATACAGATCCGGAAACGAACAATATGGCACTTGCCTTGAGAAGAAAACGAATTTTAAGTTCCCCACCGAGAAGACTATAGATAAGCGCGATCCAATCTCCAATAATTATCAACGATGCGATAAAAAGCGTGAGATAAATAAGCCATTTTCGTATGCCAAGCATGCGTTTTTCTCGGTGAAGACGATACAGTTTCTCAAGATACCAACTGACACCAAGATAAGTCGGAAACACGACAAGAAGTGAGGCAATGGCAAATCGCATAGTCCCATAGCGTGATGAGGAATGGTCATAATATCCGGCATATTCCACTGGATCCGGAATTATAACATTGATAATCTGAAACATGAGTGTCAAAAAACTTATGGCACTTATATAGAGCGTGATCATGGCAAGAAGGTGAAGAAAAAAATCCCGAGGGGATGTTCGATTCTTTTTTAAAATTTCTATGGATTGTTTCATAATGATGCATTCTTACCTATCTTCTTCGTTCCCACGGAAAGGTCCCTTTAAAAGGAAACGTAAACCCCGAAGCGGCCTTGTGTCCTCCACCGCCATATTTCTGTGCGAGTTTTGAGACATCGATGCTTCCATCGGAGCGCAAAGAAACCTGAAGTGTACCATCTCGGTAATACCAACTAACACCGACATGACACCCGTATGTAGGTGTAACGAATAGATTGGCAACTTCCGAATAGTTCACTGGTGTATTTGCGACGTATGCTTTGTGTCCTTCAAAGGTTATTTTTTCTGCTTCTACAGCAAGTCGATCAATAATCTTTTTTTTGTATCCAAGTAACAGGGTGCCCTGTTTCCGATAGATATCTCTTTGATGTGTATCTTCAAAATCCAGCGCAAAGCGATCCCAAAGTTTGAAATCAAAAGGATGAGCTTGGAGGAATGCAAAAAATTCCCGAGTGTACGATCGTTTAAACGTATAAAGATCATTATCTTCAATACTGAGAAGAAATTTCGGAACTTGTTTCTCTGGATGAAAATATTTCCACGCTAAGACGCATCCCGAATGATCTAATGCGTATGAATATTCCGGCATTGAAGTAACAACCGCCTGCTGACTAATGTGATGGTCAAGAACAACAAGTTTGGTATTCTTTTTTAAGAGGACATCCATTTCTTTTTGCGAATAACAAAAATCAATGAGATAGACATCTCTACCATACACCACAGAAGGAGGTGAGATTTGGTGCTCTACGGGAATATACTCGGCGGTATTCTTGAGAGCTTTCCATGCAGACCAAGCCCCTCCGAATCCATCATAACACTTGGCGTGGTAGAGAACGGCTGCTTTTTTCTTCATACATCCTTTCTTATTGTCCAATAAGCATGAAAGCAAGATCGCCATTCATAAACAAAGCAATAGATGCTGCAAGTAATATAAGATCCAGTTCCCACCCATTGTTGCCTGAAAATGGCGCCTTCCACATAAATAATTTGAAATAGAGCGCGCCGAGCATAACACCGATAAATCCAAGAGCAGCGAACTCTACATAATACCCACTTACCATCGCGATGCCTCCAATACATTCCATGAGAAAAGCAAGCCGAAGCAACAGAAGCATGGACAGCTTCATTTTATCAGAAGGTTTTGTTTTCCACATCGGAAATTTCTTTATGCCATGATACAGAAAGATTATTCCAACCGTAATTCTTAGAAGAATAAACCCGATATCTGCTGAAGAATAATTACTCAAAAATTCGGACATAATGTAATGCATTAATTAATTATAAAATGATCTTCTTTTTTCTCGGTGCTACACTCTTTTTCTTGGGTATGTTTCGTGGTGTTATTTTTTGAACTTCTTCGGAAGCATGTTGTTTTTTTTGATGTTTTTCTCTATGAAGTGTTAAAAAATATGATTCAAAACAGTGTATGAGAATTTTAAGGGCAACAACAATACTCACTACTGAAAATGAAACCCAGGCAATAACGAGGAGCTGAAGTATAACAAGAAGAGAATGGTCATACGCTCGAGGTGTTGAACTGATAGGTGAAAATGCAAGTGCTTTTGCTGGGAATGGCGCTGCAATATCACACCCGCTAAAACGTTTGCCAAGCGCAGAAATAAGCATTTGTTTTTCACTAAGATCCATCCTACTTTGAATAAGATTGTCTAATGAACCATACGGTGTTCCGGCAAAAAGACTTGTAAAATAGGTACCAAGGGATATAAAATCTCCTTCAGACACATCCTGACATGTCCGTTCTTTTGCGATCATCTGTTCCCATACCACCCCACCACGAATAGCATCTTCACTCATACTCTGAGCATACAGAGGGTGCACTCCATAAACGCAAAGGAGTAAAAGAAATGTAACTATATTTTTTTTCATACGGTAGTACCTTTCTTCTCTAATACTACCACATATACACCAAGAAGAAAAAGAACTGTTGAAGTTGTGGCAGAGACAAGGCAGTACAGACAAAACGCCTTTAATACAAAGGCTTGAAGAAAAACAAGATAGAGTGATGTAATAAACCCAATAACACTAAAACCTGTAAGGAATGAGAGAACCACAGCCTTTTTTGAATCTATATACAACACCGCAAGAATAATAATGGCACAATAATAAAGCATACCTAAAACGGCTAAGGGGATGGGTCCAATCATTGAATAGGAGCTCGTCGTAACAATATCGCACCCATGCACAATGACACATGGTATTGGTAGTTTTAGATAATGCTTGAGCGCGAGATATGACGAATCGGCAAGCCCGATGAATCCAATACTGAGAAAAAGTATCGAGTATATTTTTTTATTGTGAGGCGACAGCATTGCTAATGAGTTGAGAAAATTCTTCAAAATTTTGTGGATTTTGACTTATTTGTTTTCCGGCAAGAAAAAATGTTGGTGTTCCTTGCACACCAAGATGGCTCCCGGACCCAACATCTTTTGAGATTTTTTCTTTGGTATCCTGGGCTCTGAGATCATGTTTGAAACGGTTACTATCCAGATGAAGCTTTTCTGCGTAAGAGATGAGGGTTTTTTCCGGATCTTTTTCTGACGACCATGCCGGTTGATATTCAAAAAGCATATCATGCATTTCCCAAAATTTTCCCTGTTTTCCTGCTGCTTCTGCCGCCTGTGCTGCAAGCTCCGCGTGAAGATGGATTGTGCTCAGTGGAAAATGACGATAAACAAAAAGGATCTTACTCCCAAACTCCTTCTCAACACGTTTAAGGATTGGATAATACGCACCGCATGCCGGGCATTGCAAATCGCTATATTCAACAAGTATCACCTTCGCATACGTATTCCCTTTTATATGATCTTGAGGTGATACGGTGAGAAGTTCCTTTCCTTCTTTTGAAATTTCTTTCATTGGTTCTTTTGTATTTTTTGATGGCTCTTGTTTTGCAAGATACGCCATCAAAGCAACGACGAGGACAATACCGAGCCCAACCATACACCAAAGAACAGCACGTTTCGATGAAGAAGACCTGTGTATCATAAAAATATAACAAATTAATTGATGTATCTAGTGTAGCATGAAAATCACTAACATCAATACAGCCCCGCATCGCGGGGCTGTATTTTTTCACTTGACATCAATTTTCCATCTCTTAAAAATCTTGTGCGAGTGCTCTTGGAGCTCGTTTTGGTTTCTGATAAGCAAGTCCCACCTGCTCGCGGCCAACTCGGTAGAATAAAGCTAGATGGTTCGCAGCTACAGAGAGTTCATCCAATTCTGGAATGTTAACATCATGTATGCCGGAGTTCGAACCCCCACGAAGTTGATCAAGTTCGCGATCAAAAAGCGTAGTTGATAAGAGACCAAGAAGCGCATCTAGTTCATCTGCCGTATCAATAGCATGGGCAAGTGTCGCGAATACTCCTGAGTTGTCTTGGTTAATCTCTTTTGGTTTGTATGTCTTCAATTTTGCAAGATCACTCTTGAGCCCTTTAAGAAGGGCTGTTGCTTCAGTCTTCTTCTCTGCCCCTACGACACGACGTATCTGGGTAGTATACCGTAAACTCTGTGCTTCAAGCTTCGCAACATAACTCTTAAAACCAGTAATTGCTTGAAGGGCTTCAATATCATTATCGATATCTTGAAGAGAAACGAAAATGTTTTCTTTTATATAATCTGATGGTGCATAATCTCCAAATTCACCATTCTTAATATTTTCTAATACCGTCTGAAGAGATTGCATTTTTGCAGTCAACGCAGCAAGTTCTTCAACAACATCCACTTTAGCTCTCTTTGCTTGCGTAGAAATTGCTTTCAATGGTTTTTCTCGTTTTGCAATTTCACTTTGAATGAATTTTACAATACGACTAAGACGTGGTGCCTGTTCGAGTTGAATAAGTTTTGGCAATAAATCATTAATCGACTCCATCTGATCACGTAAGGAATCTATTGCATCTACAGCCTCATCATAAGAAACCGCTGTACGAATTGTTGCAACTAATGTTTGAGCTTTAGCTACCGCATCTTTCAAATCTTGAGAAACTGTCGTCTTTTTATTTTCAACAGTTTGTATACGTTTCTGAACTTGAAGAAGCTGTGCATCGAATTTCACAAGCCCCTTTTGTAATTTCTCAAGGGCTTTTTTCTGCATTTCTTTATCACGACTGCTTTGTTGAGCGGATTCTTTATCCCGTCTCAAATCATCAAGAACATCAACATCGTCACGAACCCTCTGTAAAGAATCCAGTGCGGTAGAATCAGCTCTTATTTGATCTATTTGTGCCTTTAGAGCGGCTACTTTTGCAAGGGTTTCTGTGTCATTAATCTTCGTAAATGCTTTTTCGAGTCGGCTAAGATCACTTAATAACCTCTTTTTCTGTTTATCGATTTCTCTTATGTCCCGATCGGTAAGTTTCTGTTCTTCCTTTGAGGGACACACTGTTCCCTTCGCCACCTTTGTTCCATCCGCACAGAGAGTATATTCATCACCTACTGGACACTTTACTCCTTTAAGAACTTTTATATTGTTCGGGCAAAAGTCATACTCGGGAAGTGTTTCGGTACCCTTTGGACAATCTGTTATTGTTTTTCCAAAACTAACGCCATCTGGACACGTCATCATTCCTTGTGGTGGATACGCCATACAAGAGCTTTTACTACACCATCCTGACGTGGCCGCTGTTGTACCGGCTGACGTAGAAGTAGTTGGCGATTTACACCAATTCTTTCCCATTTTTGTGCAATCTCCTTCTGTTGTTGGCATTTGTGGACATGAAGAACTAGTACTCACAAAACTCCCATCCCAACATGTCATTTTCCCATCTGGTGCCATTGATGGACAAACCATGGTCGCCATCTGACAATATCCTGTTACTGCCGTCATGGCGGGGGTATTATTCATACACCAACGTCCTTTATATAACGTACATTCTCTCTCGCCTTGTGGCCATGTAAATGTGGTCGGGGGTGGGGTGGTTACAGAAGAACATTTCTCTCCCGTATTTGCGCACCATCCAGATGAAGCGGGTGTTCCGGCAGGGGCAGCGGTAGTAGGAGCACTATTCTTACACCAGCTACGCCCTTTTGATGTACATGTCGGTTCGTCGTTGATAGGACAGCTCGAACCGCCACTTGCACACCATCCGCCAGTGCCACTTGTGTATTTACACCACTCCCCATTTTGTGCTTTACATGTTGCATCATCGTATGCTGGACACGCAGATGAAGATGAAGAACACCATCCGCTTAAGCCATCGGAATTCTTACACCACTTACTTCCTTTTGTCGTACAGTCTGTTTGTTCCTTATTATAATTTGGACACGTCGAACTGCCAGTCGCACACCAGGTGCCACACCACTGACCGTTCTGTGCTTTACAGCTTGCGTCATCATAGGCTGGGCACTTTTCTGTGGTGGTTGTCGTACACCAACCCGTTCCTCCTGATCCTTGCGGCTTACACCAGCTACGCCCTTTTGAAGTGCAGCTTGATTCATCACTGATAGGACAACTTGAACCACCGGTGGCGCACCAACCGGATGAAGCTGGAGTTGCAGCTGCGGTGCCAGTGCTTTGACACCAATCTCCTCCTTGTGCCTTACAGGTTGCTGAATCATAGGCGGGACAACTTCCAGTACCACTCATACACCAACCTGTAGCGCCGTCAGAATTTTTGCACCATTTACTCCCCTTTGTTGTACAATCTGTTTCTTCTTTATTGTAATTTGGACAAACTGACCCTCCTGTGGCACACCAGGTGCCACACCACTGACCGCTCTGTGCTTTGCAAGTTGCATCATCGTACGCGGGACAATTTCCACTTGTCATACACCAGCCTGTTCCTCCTGATTGATTTTTACACCACTGACTCCCTTGCGCTTTACAGCTTGGTTCGTCATTGGCGGGACATTTCTCTCCTGTGTTTGCGCACCAACCGGATGAAGCTGGAGTCGCAGTAGTACTCGATGTGCTAGATTTACACCAGGTACGCCCTTTTGATGTACATGTTGGTTCATCGTTAATGGGACAGCTTGCTGCAGTTCCAGTTGCGCACCACCCACCAGAGCTAGATTGATATTTGCACCATTGACCGCTCTGTGCACTACAACTTGCTTCGTCATAGGCGGGACAGGTGGTGGTGGTAGAAGTACACCATCCACTTGCACCATCCGAATTCTTACACCATTTTGCACCGCCGGCAGTACAAGAGCTTTCTGTTGAGTATGAAGATGGTGATGTGGTCGCTGGGGTACTCGTTGCTGTTTGTGCCCAGACCACTCCGGAAGCACAAAAAACGAACGACGTAAAAAATAACGCAAAGCGTTTGGTAACATCCATACGGTATTATTAAAGTAAAATTATATAAAAAGTATAGCATACGATTAAAAGAGCGGTGGTGTGGATAATTAAAAAACCATCTAGTAAAGATGGTTTTTGATGGCGTTACACTTGTAGAAGAAGCTGTACAAGTGAAGACCTAAGATTATCACGAGCAGCCACTTCGTATTTCTTTTGAAAATAAGGAGTCAAATAAATACTTTCTCTCTTAAGAAACTTTTCAAGGATAGATCCTCGAACCGCATCGAATATCTTCTGAGGTACATGTCTATACTCATACCGAATTCCTTCTTCATATTCTGCAAATACCTCGGGCTTCTGCCCAAGTATTGCCAGGTCAATATCTACTAAATACTGAGCAAGTAAGTCATCTGTTGGCACTTCCTTGTGCCGCGTCCATCCTATAAGTTCGGCAACACGTTCTCCAAATTCATCTGGAAGTTTCATGGCGCGCGCTACTTTTTTTGCAGCATGTGCGCTTTCTTCTTCGTTATCCAGATTCTTTTCATGGGCATGAGGATCATACACCTCATCATGAAACCAAATTGCAAACTCTAACACCTCTGGATCCGAAACAATACTCCGTACTTCGTCAAACTCACGCAGACAATGTTCGATATGAAAAAGGGTATGATACGCTCTATTTTTTCCGGAATATGCCATCTCAAACATATTAAATACACTCTCTCCATCTCCCTTGGCGTTAAGACGCTTATAGAGATCAAGCCATTTCTGCTTGACAAACACCGTTGTGGTCTGTGTTTTAAACATTCTAAATACCGATGATGGTACGTATGTCCGAACAAGATCCTGCCATCCTTCGGGTCCAACAAGACCCTTCACGAGGCTTGAACTAATCTCAGCTATTTCTCGCGGGGGCATGAGAAACACGGTCGTAATCTTTGAGTTGATATCTGCATTTACATTACGCATTTGCTGCTCATAGACACAATCGTTGGTATTTCTAATACCTCGAAGGATGAATGATGCACCAACATCAAGCGCGTAACTGATAAGGTACTTGTTAGTAAAATCGGTGATCTCGACATTCGGCAGATGCCCAACTGTCTGTTGAATCATTGTCAACCGATCATGGAGGGGAAAAAAAGACTTTTTCTCGGGGTTTACGCCTATCGCCACGATAACACGATCAAATAAACGCGCGCTCTCTTCAATCATCCACAGATGCCCATTCGTTATGGGATCGAAGCTCCCAGCATAGACAACGACTCTGTCTTGCATGAAAATCCCCTTTCTTAATCTTGCTGACCAAAAAAAATTCTATCACATCTCTTTCAAAAAATCAAGATCTATGGTTTTGTTTTTTTATAAAATTATCTTGACATACTGTTCTTGGTATGATTTAGTATATGTCTTCCGCACAAAACGAGGAGAGGAATCATGCACCAGACACATACCCGCTCTATCGTTCTTGGGTCTTCCTCTCGCTGGCGACGGATGATCCTTCAAAAAGCAGGCATCACCTTTGCGATCTTAGCGCCAAATATTGATGAAAAGGAGATCAGACATCCAGATCCTCGCATTCTGACACTGCTTATCGCTACGGCAAAGGCATACGTACTCATCCCACGCCTCAAGGAACACGACATCCTCATCACCTCTGATCAGGTTGCCATTCTGAATGGCCATGTACTGGAAAAACCACGTGATGTCCATGAGGCAAGAGTGTTCTTGCGCGATTATGCCCATCGTGGCGTAAAAACAGTCACCGCTGTGGTTGTGGTCGATATCGCCACAAAAGCAATGTTCGCAGACGTGGACGAAGCTGAAGTGTTTTTTAAACCGATCCCCGATCATGCCATTGATTCCGCCATCAATCGCGGAATCATTATGAACGCATGTGGAGCACTAGTCCTTGATGACCCCGATCTTGCTCCGTATATCGAGAAAATTCGTGGAGAACGGGAAAGCATTGATGGACTCCCACTCGCGCTTACTCTCACACTTCTTAAAAAAGTTGGCTACACACCCCCTCAAAAACGTCTTCGCTAAGACGTTTTTTTCTTTTATTAAAAAAGACGGTATCTGTCATACCGTCTTATGTTGGTCAATGTTCCCCAAAATAAGATCAAGTTCGGGGATGATCTTTTCGTCTTGATATCGTAGAAACCCAACGATACCCCCAACTATCAAAACAAAAACGCCAAAAATCTCCATTACTTCCCCCTCCTTCTTTTTGGTTTTGGATGTTTAATCTTTGACTTTGCGTCTGGTTTCACCCTTCCTTCTTATGTCATCTACTAAACGCTCAAATTTTTGAAGCTCTGTTTCGTTCTCTTCGGCTGAAGGCATCACATGTGCATCATTCTTCTTGCCACATGCTTCGCAAACGCCCTTTTGCTCCGCACAGTTCCGACAGTGGCTCATACCGGCGCTGCCTGCCATGTGGCCGCATCTCGCAACTCGCATCACGGTTAAGTACGCCATCATCCGACATTTCCCAAACAACATGAGTATCCTCCTCTTCTTTCTTGATATCTATATCGATGTTTGATCGACAAAATCAAGGATATCATTTTTATCTCTCCATGTCAAGATTTCCTCTATTCTTTCTCCTCAATAACCTTCCGCGTGCCCGTTTCGAGAGAATATTCGATGACTTTTTCAGGAGGATCGTTCGAGATTTGCGTCTTTCCGGCATATTCGTCATACAAACCAGAAAGGGTATACCGAACTACTCCCTTCTCTTCGTTGAGTTCACAAGAAAAATTCCCGTAATGTTGTTCTTCCGGATATTCTTTCATGAAGTCAAAAATAAGACTAAACTCAGGCATTCTATACACCCGCCCCATGCGTTCATCACCCAAACCGTTATCCGCACAACTCATAAGTATTTTTTCATCTCGGGTAAACACACCTCCCATATCAAGAAATTTTCGGGTTTGAATATCATAAATGCGTGTCTCACCCCATTCCCATCCGTGTTTACCATAGATAAGATATCTTCCTTTTGGAGAAAAGCTAAGGTCAACAAATGACATTGTGCCTACATATTCTTTTCGATCTATCGTGCCGGTATCAATGACGGTCTCCTTCTCTCCTTCTTTAAGGATAAGGGAATTTGTATCGTGCCGATCTTTTATGAATGCTGTTATGGGACCAAACGTAGCCTGTTCCTGTATATGTTCTGAAGAAATCGTCTGAAGCTTTCCCTTCTTCACACGCATCGTTACTCGATACTCTTCAGGTGGCACATTATGTTCCTGTGTTCGTACAACGAATTGATACGTTCCCGGAACTTTCTGAATAATATCGCTTGCCTGAACCCGTTCGAGCTCCGCATACCACCCACTAAATGTTGAAAAACTTACTGTCTTTTTCTCCCACAAGGCAAGTGCTTCTTTCAATTTTCCTGTTGAGAGAAGATGATAATACCATCGTATTGTGCGATGATCAGGATTCTCATTCTTAATTTCTTTAAATAGTTGAGCTTCTTTTACGGGTGGAATAAACGAAGAAAAACTTTCAACGAATGAAGTAAACTGTGCAAAATCTTTCTTATATTGATCCAATGAAATTTCTTCTTTCTGGAGAATTTCTTCACGAGAAAGGGGTTTACTTTCTGGAATCTGTGAAACCAATGCAGTATCCCAACGGATGAATGCATGTTGAAACGTACCATTGTTTAATTTTTTATACGCTATACTGCTTAACTGATATGAATAGAGTGTCCCCACATCCCTGCCAAATTTCTGAGTATGTTGGGTAATAAATGTTTTGACTCCATTTTTACACTCACTCCACACTTCTTTTAATGTGGCATAAAATTTCACTCCCTTATCAAAAGCGACCATATATGAACAGATATCGCCATTTGCTTCGACGGTTTTGAGATTTTCAGTAGAACCATATTGCTCGGCGTTTGCATTTGGGTATGGTGTTCCGGCATATACATCGTCGAGTATTCCGATGATTGGTAGATTTTTTATATCCTCAGAAGAAAAGTGTATATTAGAACCCCACGCTCCTTGTGCCTGGTAGCGCGTAAGATCGGTTAAGTATGTTGGGTCTGTAAAGGGCACCCCCCATTCAATTGGATATGAAAACGTAACACCAAGGACATCATGTCGAAACGTTTCTAATTTTTCTGATTCTTTTGGCGGAGGCAGCGGTACTTCTTGAGTGACAACTACAGCTGGGGGTTGCCATGTTTCTATCTTTTTTTGCTGCGGGTGAAGAAACAAAAAAACACTTAGGGCAGCGACAAGGAT
>Ga0209515_10003485_pt1 | contig 22420 bp, 19 predicted proteins | sample Subgroupgradi54m_FD_187454 | JGI IMG/M metagenome (GOLD analysis project Ga0209515, IMG submission 187454) | Subsurface groundwater microbial communities from S. Glens Falls, New York, USA - GMW60B uncontaminated upgradient, 5.4 m (SPAdes)... ... | reverse complement strand
TTATCCCGCGCGCGCTGGCCAATACCGACGCGCGCATTAACGAGGGCAAGCCGGTCACGCCGGCATTCCTGTTTGCGGCCATGTTATGGGCGCCGGTGCGCCAACGCATGGAATTCGATCTCGGCCGCGGACGCCCCTACGCCGAAGCGTTGGCGCAGGCCTCGGAGAGCGTGCTTGCCGAGCAGCTGCGATACGTCTCGATCCCGCGCCGCTTCAGCGTGCCGATGCGCGAAATCTGGGAGTTGCAGCAGCGCCTCGAGTTTCGAAACGGCAGCCGTGCCTTTCGTATGATGGAGAATCCGCGTTTTCGCGCGGCGTACGATTTTCTGGTGCTGTGCGCCGACACCGGTGGCGCCGATCCGGCGCTCGCGCAATGGTGGACCGATTTCCAGGCCGCTAACGAAGACGATCGTAAAGCGATGACGGCCGCTCTCGCGCCCGTCCCCGCCAAGGGCCGTGGCAAGCGCCGCCGCCGGCGCGGCGGTCGCGGACGTGGTCAGTCGGGCCAACCGCCGGCACTGGGATAGTCTTCGTGACGGTTGCGTATATCGGCCTCGGCAGCAATCTCGACGCGCCGGTGCGACAGCTGCGGGCGGGGATCACGGCACTGGCGCAATTGCCCGCCACACACGTTTTGAATTGCTCCTCCTTTTATCGCAGCGCGCCGGTTGGCTTGACTGCGCAACCGGACTTCGTGAATGCGGTGTGCGCCATCGATACGACATTGCCAGCCCTCGATTTGATGCACCGCTTACTCGCCATTGAGCACGAGCACGGACGCGTGCGCGGTGCAGAGAAAGGCGGACCGCGCACACTCGATCTGGATCTCCTGCTTTACGGCGCAGAAACCATGGCGAGCACGGAACTCACCCTGCCGCATCTGCGTATGCATGAGCGGGCGTTCGTGCTGGCACCGTTGGCCGAGCTGTCGCCCGGGCTCGAAATCCCGGGACATGGGGCGCTGAGCACGCTGCTCAGCCGAGTCGCCGGCCAGCGGGTAGAGCGCCTGGAAAATTGCTAATATCGCCCACGACATGAGCGGCCATCCGAGTTACATCGTTGTCGAAGGGCCCATTGGGGTTGGCAAGACCAGCCTCGCCAAGCGTCTGGCCGAGGCGTTCGGGTCCACAACGTTGCTGGAACAGCCGGACGAGAACCCGTTTCTCGAGCGCTTTTACCAGTCGCGTAAGCACTACGCCCTGCCGACGCAGCTCTTTTTTCTGTTTCAGCGCGTGCGCCAGATTCAGGCGCTCAAACAGCGCGACCTGTTCAGCGGCGGATTCGTGGCCGATTTTCTGTTGGAAAAGGACCCGTTGTTCGCGCGTAACAATCTGGACGATGACGAACTGCATCTCTATGAACAGGTCTACGCCCAGATGCGCGTCGATCTGCCGTCGCCGGACATGGTGATCTACCTGCAGGCACCGGTGGATGTGCTGTTCGAACGCGTGCGCCGGCGCGGTTCGTCTTACGAGCGCCTGATCGAGCGCGATTACCTGCAGACCATCGCCGAGTCGTACACGCAATATTTTTATCATTACACGGCCTCACCGCTGTTGATGGTGAATGCGGCCGACGTCAATTTTGTCGACTCGGATTCGGATTTCCAGACGTTGCTCGATTTCATTCGCCGCACCCGCAGCGGGCGGCATTTCTTCAATCCACTGGTGGCCGAAGCATGAAAAACGTAACGGTGACGACACTGAAGGATATGAAGCACGCGGGCGAGAAGATCGCCTGTCTGACCGGTTACGATTTCAGTTTCGCTTCGCTGCTCGATCGCGCCGGCGTCGACTTGATCATGATCGGTGATTCGCTCGGCATGGTAGTGCAGGGCCACAGCTCGACCCTGCCGGTGACGCTCGAGGAGATGATTTACCACACCGGTTGCGTCGCGCGCGGGGTGAGCCGCGCGCTGATCGTGGCCGACCTGCCGTTTCTCAGTTATCAGCAGAGCCCGCAACAGGCCATTGTCAGCGCCGGGTGCTTGTTGCAGGCCGGCGGCCAGGTGGCGAAGCTTGAAGGGGGCGAGCCGATGGCGGAGACCGTGCGTTTTCTCACCGAGCGCGGAATTCCGGTTTGCGCACACGTTGGGCTCACGCCGCAGTCCGTGCACGCGCTCGGCGGCTATCGTGTACAAGGCAAAACGCCCGACGCGGCCGAGCGCCTGCGCCACGACGCCAAAGTGTTGGAGCAGGCAGGCGCGAGCCTGATCGTGCTCGAAGCCGTACCGGCTGCGCTCGCGAAGCAAGTCACGCAGGAGCTTTCGATTCCGACGATTGGCATCGGCGCCGGCCCGGACACCGATGCGCAGGTGCTGGTGTTGTACGACATGCTCGGCATTTATCCGCGCCCGAGCCCAAAGTTCTCCCGTAACTTCATGGATGGCGCGTCTTCTATCGAAGCGGCGATCAAGGCCTACGTGGGCGCCGTCAAGTCGAAGACCTTTCCCGGCCCCGAGCATAGTTACTAACTGCGACACGCTAACTAAAGAGGTGTTCGCGCTGTTGCGTCACCGGTATCGTGTACGCCCTACGGGTTCCGTATTCATATGATCGTTGTCTCCACCATTTCTGATCTTCGGCGTGAAATTGCCGCGGCGCGCCGCGCCGGCAAGCGCATCGGTTTTGCGCCGACGATGGGTAATCTGCACGCCGGGCATCTGAAGCTTATCGAGTCGGCACGTGCGAACGCCGGGTTCGTTGTCGCCAGCATCTATGTCAATCCGATGCAGTTCGGGCCCAAGGAAGACTTTTCTTCCTATCCGCGCACGCCCGATGACGATCGGCGCGCGCTTGCCGGTGCCAAAACCGATCTGGTGTTTATGCCGAGCACGACCGAGATTTACCCGCGTGGCACGGAGGCCCAGACGATCGTCGACGTGCCCGAGCTTGGGAATGTTCTCTGCGGCGCGTTTCGACCGGGACATTTTCGTGGCGTGACTACAGTTGTGAATCGTTTGTTCAATCTCGTCGGCCCCGATGTCGCGGTGTTCGGCAAGAAGGATTATCAGCAGTTGATGCTGATTCGGCTTATGGTCTCGGACCTCGGCATGCCGATTGAGATCGTGGGCGTGGAGACGATGCGTGAAGCCGACGGCCTGGCGATGAGCTCGCGTAACAATTACCTGCGTCCGGAAGAACGCGAACGCGCGCCACGTCTGTATTCGGTATTGTGTCATCTTCGCGACGAGATTCTGCGTACCGGTAAGATCCCTTGGGACGCGGAGGCTACGGCAATCGACCGGCTGCAGCGCATGGGTTTTCGGGCCGAGTATGTCAGTATCGTGCGTCCGCAAGACTTGGGCCGGCCAAGTGCCCAGGACAGGAAATTTGCGATTCTGGCCGCGGCCTGGCTCGGCCGCACGCGTCTTATAGATAATGTTGAACTCGAAATACCGTAGTTTGGCCGTGGATTGTCAGATTGCGGTTTGAATCCGCGCGGCTAAAGTCGGATAATCAGCGGCAAAACGGGGGTGTTATGCGTCGTATCCTGCTTCGGGCCAAGCTGCACCGCGTGACCGTCACGCATGCAGAGCTCGACTATGAAGGTTCAGTGGCCATCGACGGGCGTCTGCTCGATATCGCAGACATCCGCGAGTACGAGCGTGTGGAGATCTACAACATCGCCAACGGCAAGCGCTTTGCTACTTATGCCATCCGCGCCGAGGAAGGCTCGGGGATTATTTCGATTAACGGCGCCGCCGCCCACAAGGCGAGCCCCGGGGATCTGGTCATTATTGCCGCCTACGGCGAGTTTGAAGAAAAAGAGCTGGCACTACACAAGCCCAAGCTCGTGTACGTCGACGGCCTGAACCGGGTAACGTACACGCGCAATGCGATTCCTGTGCAGGTCGCCTGAACCGCGCTCGTTAGTTCCCCTGAAGTCTCCGCTGTTATCATGCCCCGGTTGTCGTTGTGACAACGCGACTCGCATGAGAACCGTTCGTGCCGCCAATCGTTGAACTGCCTTATTGCCCCGACAGCGCCGAACTGTTTACGCCGCTGGCCGACCGGCCGTGGGCGATGTTTCTCGATAGCGGGCGCCCCTACGACACGCAGGGTCGTTACGACATTCTTGTCGCCGATCCGGTAGCGACGCTCGTCACGCGCGGCGCGATTACCGAAATTCGCATCGGTGAGACGGTTGAGTATTCCCCCGACGATCCGCTGCAGCTGTTGCAGCACGTGCTGGCACAGCATGACACGTGCGTTGCCGACCCTTCGTTGCCGTTTACGGGCGGTGCCCTGGGTTACTTTGGCTACGATCTCGGGCGACGCTTCGAGCGTTTGGCATGCACGGCCGCTGACGTGGAATCGCTTCCCGACATGGCGGTCGGTATCTATACCTGGGCCGTTGTGGTGGATCACGTCCGACAACGCAGCTGCGTTGCGGGGCGAGGGGTGGATATCGCCGCGATGGCAAAACAGTTCAGTCGTCGCGAGCCCGATCGCACGCGTCCCGACCTGTGCACGCGCACTGCGCTGGAAACGAATCTTGATCGCGAGGGTTATACCAACGCGTTCAAGCGCATCGTCGAATATATCGCTGCCGGCGATTGCTATCAGGTTAACTTGGCACGACGGTTTTCCGCACCGGCGCAGGGGGATCCCTGGGCCGGCTATCGCGCGTTGCGAGCGGCCAATCCGGCGCCATTCAGCGCCTACCTTCATACGCCGGATGCGCAAATCCTGAGTGCATCGCCCGAGCGCTTTCTGCAAGTCCGCGACGGCGTGGTCGAGACGCGTCCGATCAAGGGCACGCGCCGCCGCGATCCCGATGTGCACATCGATCGCGGTCTGGGCCAGGAATTATTGGCGAGCGCCAAGGACCGCGCCGAAAACGTGATGATCGTAGACCTGTTGCGCAATGACTTGGGTAAGGTGTGCGATTTCGGCAGCATTCGCACCGAGGTCTTGTGTGCGTTGGAGAGTTTCGCCACCGTGCACCATCTCGTGAGCACGGTCACCGGCCGGCTCGCCGCCGGCAATCACGCGCTCGATGTGTTGCGCGCCTGTTTTCCCGGCGGCTCGATCACCGGCGCGCCGAAAATTCGCGCCATGCAGATTATCGAGGAGCTGGAAGGCGAGCGCCGTGGCGTTTACTGCGGAGCCATCGGCTATATCGGGTTCGACGGCGCCATGGATACGAACGTCGCGATTCGCACCCTGGTCCATGCGCGCGGCAATGTTCGTTTTTGGGCTGGCGGCGGCATCGTCGTCGACTCTACGCTCGAAGCCGAGTATCAGGAAACCCTTACGAAAGCCGCGCCGATGTTCCGGCTGTTGAAGCAGAATGATGTGATCGCGGCAGCGTAGGTATTGTTGGCGCTTTCGTGTTCAAAACGGCAATTTAAGCTGAATTGAATTGAATTGAATTGAATTGAAAATGGTGCCGAGGGTCGGACTCGAACCGACATGGTGTTGCCACCACCAGATTTTGAGTCTGGCGCGTCTACCAATTTCACCACCCCGGCAAGGGGTTGCAAGTATAGCAATGTGACCCGCATCATAACAACGCGTCCGGTCATCCACGATCGGGAAGAGAAGGGAAGCGATGCAAGTCGTGGCCGGTGATCTGGGCGGTACCAAAACTTTATTTTGCATTGCCGAGTGCGAGCCCGGGCGCACGCATATTGTTCGCCAGCAGCGCTTCGAGTGTGCCGACTACACCAGTTTCGGCGACATGCTGCGCACCTTTCTTGAAGCCGAGAAGCAATCCAGCGCCGTTGCCTGCGCTTGTTTTGGCATCGCCGGCCCGATACGCGATACGCCGCTGGGTCAGTACGTCAAAATCACAAACCTTCCCTGGGAAGTAAATAGTGAGGTGCTGGTGCGCGAGTTCGGTCTCGCGCAGGTGCGGCTGATTAACGACTTTGTCGCCGTCGGTTATGGCATTGAGCTGTTGGGGGGAACGGACATCGTTACCTTGCACGCCGGCGAGCCGGTGCCGCGCGGCCCGCGCGCCATCATCGGCGCCGGCACGGGTCTCGGACAGGCGATCCTGGTCTGGCAACAGGATCACTACGAGGTTATCGCCACCGAAGGCAGCAAGACCGATTTCGGTCCGGCCGATGAATTGCAGCTCGAACTCGCGCGTTACCTGATGCACCGACACAAGCGCGCATCTTATGAGTTGGTGCTGAGCGGTTCCGGCCTGGTGCGTATCTATCAGTTCCTGCGTGATCGCAATCACGTCGCGGAGTCGCCTGTCGTCGTGGAAGCGATGTTGCAAGAGGATCCGGCGGCGGTGATCGCGCGCGCGGGCCTCGAACAAAACGATCCGTTGTCGAACGCGGCGCTCGATCTGTTTGTCGCCATCTATGGTCAGCAGGCGGGAAACCTTGCACTCACGGCCGGGGCTACCGGCGGCCTCTATGTTGCCGGTGGTATCGCACCAAAGATCATTTCCCGACTCGCGAGCGGAAAATTCGTGCGTGCGTTCACGGATAAGGGAAATATGTCCGACTATGTACGTGCGATACCTGTGCAGGTGGTGATGAATCCGGAAATTGGCCTGCTCGGCGCGGTATCGGCGGCCTCGCGGTTGTCGTCGCGGCGGGTGCAGTAAATACAACAACCGGCGCACGAACCTCATTCGGCAGTGTGTGTCTACATTGCAGAAGAGGTGTTGCGATGCGTTTACCTCCACTGCGCGATCTGCTTCACCGTCGGATCGTCATTGTCCTGCTATTCGTCCCGGTGCTCCTGATCGCAGTTCGTGCGGTCCTGCCAATCTTCGTCGCCGATTTCGTGAACCGAAAGCTTGCCGATATCCCAGATTTTCATGCACACATCGAAGACGTCGATCTACATCTGATTCGGGGCGCATATTCGGTTCGTGGTCTGGACATTGTGCATATCGATGGTCGCAAGGAGATTCCGTTTCTCTCGGTACCGACCGTCGATCTGTCGATCGAATGGCGCGCCTTGCTGCACGGCGCCGTGGTCGGCCAGATCGATTTTTACGAACCGCGCATCAATATCGTGGTCGGCGCCGAAAAGAAAGAGGCGAAGTCGGCCGACAGGCTGACGGAAAGATTCAGTCAATTGCTGCCGCTACGGATCAACCATTTCGCCGTGTACGACGCCGAGCTGCATTTTCGCGAACCAACGGCGCAGCCGCCAGTTGATATCTATCTTGATCGCGTTCAGCTGGTGGCGCGCAACCTGACCAACAGAGAACGTGTCTCCGAATCCTTGGCGGCGACCGTCAGTGGGGAAGGCCGCGTTATGCGCAGCGGCACGTTTACGATGGAAATGAAACTCGATCCCACCGAAAAGCGCCCGACCTACCAGCTTGCCTTCGAACTAAAAGATCTGCGCCTGCCTGAGTTGAATAATTTTCTGCGCCACTATCTGGCCGTGGAGGCGCACGATGGCTGGTTTTCCATGTCGGTGGAATCCACCGCCAGCAAAGGTCAATTCAGGGGATACGTCAAACCGGTGACCCGCGATCTCGACATTCTTCAGATAAAGAAAGAGAAAAACACCGTGACGGAAGCCATCAAGGGTTTCTTTGTGAAGATCATCGCCGATATTTTCAAGAACAAGCCGAAAGATCAGCTGGCAACGAAGATCGATTTCTCCGGCACTTTTGAAAATCCGGAGGTGAGCGTTTGGGAAGCGGCGTCGAGTTTTCTGCGTAACGCCTTTGTGCGGGCGCTGGAACCGGGACTGGAAGGTACCGTAGCGCCGGCGCAGGTGGAAAGAGAACAACAACGCTCGCGTGGACGCACGGGCGAGGGTACGAACCACAACCCGGAGCGCAAACCATGACGCGTCGCATCGTTGTCGGAAACCATTCGTTGGCGCATGAACTACGCCAGGTGTGGACGTTCGGTGGACTCGATTTTTTCACGCTGGCGCGCAAGGTGTACAACGAACTTTCCGAAGATGACGTGTGGGGCTATGCGGCGCAGCTGGCGTATTATTTTCTGTTTGCGCTGTTTCCGTTCTTCATTTTTTTGGCCGCGCTGCTTGCCTACATCCCGATTCCCGATCTCATGCAGCACATCATGGAACTGGTGAGCGAGTTTGTGCCCGGGACCGCCTCGGGCATGATTCAGGAAAACGTGGAGAAGCTCGTGACTCAGCCGCGCGGGGGATTGCTGTCATTGGGCATCGGTTTGGCGCTGTGGGCGTCTTCGAGTGCAATTGTTGCCATTGCCGAGAGTCTCAACCGTGCCTACGGGGTACGCGAGGGCCGACCGTTCTGGCTGGTGCGCGGTGTCGCGATCCTGCTGACCATCGGGCTTGCGGTGCTGGTTATTCTTTCGATGGCGTTGCTTATCTTCGGGCCCGAGCTCGGTTATTGGCTGGCAAATTATTTCGATGCCGGTGCCGCGTTCGATGCAGCGTGGGCGATCATGCGTTGGCCGCTGGTCGTGTTTCTGATGACCTTTGCTGTTGCGCTGATTTATTACTTCGCGCCGGACGTAGAACAGGAGTGGCGCTGGATTACACCGGGGTCGGTGTTTGCCGTGCTCATGTGGATTGTCGTGTCGTTGGCATTCGGCTACTACGTCGATAACTTCGGTCAGTACGACAAGACCTATGGGTCGATCGGCGCCGTGATCGTGCTGTTGACGTGGATGTATCTCAGCGGGTTTTCGATACTCGTGGGCGGCGAGATTAACGCCGAAATCGAACACGCGGCGGCGCATGGAAAAAACGAAGGCGAGAAAAAGCTACCTGAAAAAAAATAATGTCGGCCGGTACCGGGCCTACCGATGCGGACGCGTCTGAAAGATCCGGTAATCCATGTCGGGGAACAGGCTGTCGCGCGCCGTGATCTCGCGCAGATAACCCTCATCGTAGTGACCCGACTCGGCCATGGTCGCGCAACGGTCGAAGCGATGCAGGTGCGTTCTGAAACGGCGCACCGCGTAGTCGACGCTGGTGGCGGTCTTCATGATAAAGGCCCAATCGCTCGATTGCGCGAGCAGCAGCTCGCGCGCGGATTGATCGAGCGCCCAGCGCAATGATCCGTCGGCGTCGGGAAAGCGTTGTACCAAAGCGCTCATGCGTTCGGCGGCGGCATGCAGATACGGGTAAATCCAGTCGTTGCTGCCATTCAGCCACACCTCATGAAATCCGCCTGCGCCCCACGAGCATTCCGGCGGTGCAGCCGATTGCAGGTCACCGAAGCGATCGAGATACTCGGAAGGAGTGATCGTGCGGATGTCCTGCTGATCGCAGGCGAGCTTGCGCAAAAGAAAATCGATCCATTGCGGTCCCTCGAACCACCAGTGACCGAAGAGCTCGGCATCGTATGGCGCCACCACGACTGGCGGGCGATCGAAGGACGACGACAGCCAGTTCACCTGCTGCTGGCGGTTGAAAAGGAAGTGGCCCGCGTGTTCAGCGGCACGATCGCGCGCCCAGCCCGGGTGATACGGTTCTTTCCAGTCGGTCTTGCCGGTGATGCGGTGATATTTAAGGCCGGTGAAGGTGCGCACGCCGGCATGACGCAGCTTTTCAATATGCGGCGCCTCCACGTCGAAACCGGCGTCGCGGTAAAACTCACGATACTGCGGATCACCGGGATAGCCTTCATCCGCGGACCATACCTGTTTGCTCGATTCGTAGTCGCGGCCGAATGCCGCCGGCCCCGCGGGTGTGCGGACCGGGCGATGCACGCCGTACTTGGGGCGTGGATCGGCGTTGAGCAGTCCGTGTGAATCGAGCAGAAAATAATCGATGCCGAATTCCTTGAGGATACGGTCGACGCCGGGTTTGTAACCGCACTCCGGCAACCAGATGCCGCGCGGACGCCGCCCGAGGATACGTTCATGCGTGCGCACCGCCATCGACAGCTGTGCGTAAATACTTTCTTCGTTGACCGCCAGCAGCGGAAAGTATCCGTGTGTGGCGCCGCAGGTAATGATGTCGAGATGTCCCGCCTCCATCAGGCGGCGAAACGACTGGCTCACGTCCATGCGGTCGTGCTCGATGAAGCGCTGGCGCAAACGCGTATAGAGATCGGTATAGAAGCGTGTGACCGGATGAAAATACGGATCATGCGCGGTGCGCTGGCGCTCGTGTGCGAGCGCCTCGATGCGTTCGTCGAGATAACGCAGATACCGGGCCTGAAGCAATGGATCGGTCATCATCGACAGCAGTGTCGGCGTGAGCGACATCGTCACGCGGAAGTGAATACCGTCATGTGCGAGCCGCTCGAAGACGTCGAGCAGCGGCAGGTAGGTTTCGGTCAGTGCCTCGAAGAACCAGTCCTCTTCCAGGAAGCGTTCGTGTTCGGGATGGCGCACGAACGGCAGATGCGCGTGCAACACGAGGGCGAGATAGCCTTTAGGATCCATGGCTGCTGTGGTTCATTGTCAGTTAGTGCCTGCTCGCGCTTTTTATCCCCACCCGCAGCTCCTTCCCCTTAAAGAGGAGCGGAAATTGGAGGGAGCCTTATCTTTGTCGACTGCTAAACGACCCGGGCCACAGCAATTGTTCACCGCGTGTAACGCCGCCGGCACGCACATACATTTCGCGAAATTCGTCATCGCTGATCCACCAGCGGCGATCGGTTTGCGCCGACGCATACAGGCTCGGGATACGCGCCACACCGCGGCGGATGGCGGTGACAAAGGCACCGCTCGCGTCATACGACCCAAGTTGTGCGACCAGGCTGCCCGGCTGCTGCGACTCCCCGACCTGAAAGTACCAATGACCACGTGAGTTCGCTATCTCGATTTCGCTCATCAACTCTATTGCGTTGCCGCTCATGCGGCATAGGCGCAAACGCAATTCCTTTATCGGCGCACCGGATTGAAGCGCCCAGTACGCATGCACCACACCGGGCTTCTGTGGCAGCAGACACAGCACCGACTCGCTCGGCGCGGGTAACGTCTCGATGTCTTCATGGAGATCCGGTGCAATGGACACCGCAATGGATGCCGAGGAGACGTGCCCCGAGCCGGGCGGCGCCATTTCAAATTTTGCGCTTTCGATATGTTGCTCGGTGTTGGCGAGGTGCTCTGCGGAAGCCGCAGTGGCTGCGGGGACTTGCGGTACCGTTTTTTGCGCAGGTTGACGCACCGTCGTAGTGCGGAGCGCAGATTTACCGCGTGCCGGTGTCGGTTTTGCAGCTTTCGGCGTTGATGCCGCTGGCGATGACGCTTTTTGTTTCGTCAGGAGTTCGATAAGCTGTTTTTTGCGCAGACCGGAATAGCCGCGCAATCCCGCCGCACGGGCCAGTCGGCGCAGTTCATCGAGGGTTTTTTTGTCCATGGACGCCCTCCTTGTCGCATTTGTATCGAGGGAAAAGAGAATTTCTTTTCAGCAGCGATAGTTTCATTCCGCGCGACGCTTGTAAAGATGATGCCGCACGGAAACCTTGCGAACCCATCGAGGAGGAGTGCTGTATGAAGATTCCATTGCAGGTCACGTTCCGGGACATGTCGCCGTCCGATGCCGTTGAGAGTCGCATTCGCGAAAAGGCGGACAAGCTGGGCCGCTTCTACGATCGCATCACCGGTTGCCGCGTCGTGGTCGAAATGCCGCAGCGACACAAGCATCAGGGAAAACTTCACAGCATCTGCATTGACCTCACGGTGCCGGGCACCGAACTGGTCGCCAATCACACTCAGCACGAAGACGTTTACGTGGCGATCCGCGATGCGTTTGTTGCCATTACGCGTCAGCTCGAAGACTACGTACGGCGCCAGCGCGGCGACGTGAAGGCGCACGCCCAAAGCGAAGCGTTCTAAACCAAGCAGCGAAGCGTTCTAACCCGGCAGCGACGCGTTCTAACGCGCGTCGAGCGCCTCGCGATAGAGACCGACGTAGGCATCGGCGCTGTGGCGCCAGGAAAAATCCTGCCGCATGCCGGCGCTCATCAGCTTGCGCCACGCGCGTTCATTGCGATAGAGCGCGCGTGCGCGCGTGATGGCGCTGATGAGGCCCTTCGGGTCGGACGCATCGAACACGATCCCGGTCTCACCGTCGGTGACCGTGTCCGCCAGACCGCCCACGCGCCGCACGATCGGCACGGTGCCATAGCGCAGCGAATAGAGTTGCGACAGTCCGCAGGGTTCAAAACGCGAGGGCATGAGAAACGCATCGGCGCCGGCCACAATGCGGTGCGCCAGGGTTTCGTCGTAGCCGACAATGACGCCGCACTGGCCGGGGTAGCGGGCGGCGGCATCACGCAAGGCCTGCTCGAGCTTTGCCTCGCCGGTGCCGAGGATGGCGAGCTGGATTCCGTGTTGCATCAGGGCCGGGATCGCCGCGGCCACCAGGTCTACACCTTTCTGGTGCACCATGCGCCCAACAGTGCCGAGCAGCATGGTTTTGCTATCCGCTTTCAGACCGAATGCGTTTTGCAGTGCGGTCTTGTTTGCCTGCTTGCCGGTCAGTTGGCGCGGCGAGTACGTGGCCACGAGGTGTTCGTCGTGCGCCGGATCCCAGATTCTTTCATCCACGCCGTTCAGGATGCCCGTCAGTCGGTGTGCGCGGTGACGCAGCAGCCCGTCGAGTCCATGGCCGTGTTCGGGCGTCTGGATCTCGCGCGCGTAGGTCGGACTCACGGTCGTGACCCGATCGGCGTAAGCGAGCCCGCCTTTGATAAAGCAAAGCTGACCGTGGAACTCGAGCGCTTCCGGTGACCACAACTGATCAGGAAGTCCGAGCAGGTCCAGCGTCTCGCGTGGGAACAATCCCTGGTAGGCGAGATTGTGGATGGTGAAGACGGTCACCGCGCGCGCGGCGTCGGCCGTGAGCAACGCCGGCGCCAATGCGGTTTGCCAGTCGTGGCAATGCACGATATCCGGTCGCCACGGCGTTCCCGCCTGACCGCGTGCGACGGCCACGGCGGCACGGCAAAGCAGCGCGAAGCGCGCCGCATTGTCCGGCCATGGATCGCCTTTGGCATCGTGATACGGATTACCGGCGCGATCATAGGCGGGCGCAAAGTCGACGAACCATACCGGCACCTGTGTTCCCGGCAGCAGACCTTCGCGCAAGGAAATCGGCGGCAATCCCGGCGCTTCGAATGTGCCGACGGTTTTGAGCGTGTCGATCTGGGCGAGCGCATCCCGATAACCGGGCAGCAGGATGCGTACGTCGCAATCCAGTTTTTGCAATGCCGGCGGCAGACTGCCGCACACATCACCGAGCCCGCCGGTTTTCATGAGCGGGAAGGCTTCGCTGGCGACGAACAGAATTTTCATAGAATGTTATTCACCGCAAAGGCGCAAAGGGCGCAAAGAAAAAATTGGAAAAATAAATCACAAAAAACCTTTGCGTCCTTTGTGCTGCGCAGGACGCGCGAATGTCGCGAGCGCATGGATGCGCTGGAGCGACCGCCTTTGCGGTGAAAGTTGTTTTGGCGTTTTTATCGTTTCAGATATTCCCACGCCAGGCGCTTACCGTCTTCCACCGCCGGTTGATCGAACGGATCGACGCCCAGCAGTTCTGCGACCACGACGGTTTCCATTTCGAGCAGCATGATGAGTTCGCCGACGGCGTAGGCGTCGCGCGGAACGGTGAAACTGCGATTCGGGCGCCGGCGACGTGCGAGCGTGGCGCGGGTGGCCTCGAATTCGGCATAGAACATCTCCCCGAGCGTGTGGCCGGCAAGCGGCGTGATGGCATCGAGACCGCGCGCCCGCTCGTCCGGCACGCGCAGGCCCTGATGCTTGAGTTCGGGCGAAACGATAAACGTGAACTGCTTGTCATCGGGGCCGTCGAGATACAGTTGCGCCTGCGAGTGTTGATCGGTCGCCCCGCGGGCGGCAAGCGGGGTGAGGCCCTGATGCACGCCGGCAGCGTCGCGCTTGCCGAGCGATTCGGCCCACAGCTGCGCGTACCAGCGCGTTACCGGCAGCAGGCGATCGGCGTACATGAACTGCACGCTCAGGCGCCGGCCGTGTTGGGTCGCATGCAAATATTGCGCGGCCCCTTGCATGAAAGCGGGATTGCTTTCCATGTCGGCATGACAGGTGCGCTCGGCCATGGCGCGCGCACCGGCAAGCAATTGCGCGACGTCCACGCCGGCAATCGCAGCCGGCAGCAGCCCGACCACCGACAATACCGAAAAGCGGCCGCCGACGGCGGGGTGCGCCAGGATCTCGAGCCCGAGCTCGCGCGCGAGGCGGTACAGGGCGCCGTTCGGGTTCTCCGTGATGACGAGCACATGCTCGTTCAGCTTCGGGCCGAGTCGCGATTCGATTTCCGGCAGCACGGCGAGGAACTGTCCGAGGGTTTCTACCGTATTGCCCGATTTGGAGATGACCAGGAGCAGGGTTTGCTCCCAGTCCACGGTCTCGGGATCAAACAACGTGCTGGGATCGAGATTGTCGAAAAAAGCGATCGGATGAATGCCGTGGCCGAGCACACGCGTCAGCATCTCGCCGCCGAGGCTCGAGCCGCCAATGCCGAGCACGATGGTCTGGCGAAATTTGCGCGCGAGCTCATGGCCGCGGCGGATGATCTGTTCGGCATCCTTGGCGAACGGCAGCATCAGGAACGATGCCGGGTCGCCGCGACGCCAGCCGGGGAGCCGGCCGCGCAGGGCGTCCAGCCGTGGCGAGAGGGCAGAACAGTCGCGCCGCGATGGTGCAGCGTCGCCGATGCCCTCAAACAGGAAGTGGCCGTCATCGATACCGAGGGTGGCGTTCATGGTTTCTTTTTCTCCCATCCCTGCAGGCACACGGGAATGGCTGGTTGTTTTATGGCGTGTGGTCATCTTATTACGATCCTTGTTTACCGTTATGCTTCACAGTATCGACACGCGACAGAATTATACTGATTCTTAGTCCGTTTTAACGCTGAGTTTGTCCCGCTGCGGCGACGCGGGTGTACACTGACGGCTCAGCGGGTACGCCGCCCGCGGCAAGGACAGGATAAGAATGAAATCGGCTCGTACCACCCGCTTTGTCAGCCGTCTTACGCGCGATACGTTGGCGCTGATTCTCGCCGGTGGCCGCGGTACGCGGCTCAAACACCTTACGCTCTGGCGCGCCAAACCGGCCGTGCCCTTCGGTGGCAAGTTTCGCATCATCGATTTCCCGCTTTCCAATTGCATCAACTCCGGTATCCGTCGCATCGGTGTGCTCACGCAGTACAAGGCCCATTCGCTGCTGCAGCACGTGCAGAAGGGTTGGGGCTTTTTGCGCGGCGAGTTCGGCGAGTTCGTCGAGCTCCTGCCGGCGCAGCAACGCATCGAGGCCTCGTGGTATTCCGGCACCGCCGACGCGGTGTATCAGAACATCGACATCATTCGACATCACGATCCGAATTTCGTTTTGATCCTGGCCGGCGATCATGTCTATAAAATGGACTATGGTCCGATGCTGGCCGCGCACGTGGCTAATGGCGCCGACACGACGGTCGGCTGCATCGAGGTGCCGCTCGATCGCGCCAGGGAGTTTGGTGTAATGAGCATCAATGCCGTCAGCCGGGTGACGGGCTTTATCGAAAAGCCGTCTGAACCCAAGCCGATACCGGGACGCAAGGACGTAGCGCTCGCGTCCATGGGTATTTACATCTTTAACACCGCGTTTCTCTACGAGCAGTTGACGCGCGATGCGCAGGAATCGAAGTCGGCGCATGATTTCGGCAAGGATATTCTGCCGTACATCATCCAGCGCTATAACGTCATGGCGTATCCGTTCCGCGAACCGCACGGGCATAAAGAGGCCTACTGGCGCGACGTCGGCAACGTGGACGCCTTCTGGGAAGCCAACATGGAGCTGATCGGCGTGACGCCCGAACTCAATCTGTACGATGACGAATGGCCGATCTGGACCTATCAGGAACAGTTACCGCCGGCGAAATTTATTTTTGACGACGACGGCCGCCGTGGTATGGCGGTCGATTCGATGGTTTCCGGTGGTGATATCATCTCCGGTTCTACTGTGCGGCATTCGCTGCTGTTTTCGAATGTGTCGGTTTCTGATTACTGCACCATCGAAGACAGTCTTATCCTGCCGAACGTTGCTATTGGCGAACGTTGCCGGCTGAAGAAGGTCATCGTTGAGAAAGGCTGCACGTTGCCGCCCGACACCGTCATTGGCGAGAATCCGCTCGACGATGCGAAGCGCTATTACGTCAGCCCCGGCGGCGTCACGGTGGTGACGCCGGAAATGCTGGGTCAGGAATTGCATCATGTCAGGTGAGTCGCGGCTGAAAGTCGTTCTCGCGTGGCACATGCATCAACCGCAGTACAGCGACCTCATCAGCGGCACTTACCATCTCCCCTGGACGTATCTGCACGCCATGAAGGATTACGTCGACATGGCGGCGCACCTCGAAGCCGTGCCGGCGGCGCGCGCGGTCGTGAACTTCGCACCGATCTTGCTTGAGCAACTTTCAGATTACGCGCAACAGGTGGAGGCGTCGCTGCATCACGACGCCGCCATCCGCGATCCGGTGCTGGCCGCGCTCGCGCAGCCGGTGTTACCGATTTCGCAGGGTAATCGGCTCGCGCTCATCGAGGCGTGTCTGCGTGCAAGCGAGCCGCGCATGATCGAACGCTTTCCGGCGTATCGGCGCCTGGCGCGCATGGCGCCGTGGATACAGGCGCATCCGCAAGCGCTCGACTATCTCACCGATCAGTATCTGGTCGATCTGCTCGTGTGGTACCACCTCGCCTGGCTCGGCGAAACGGTCCGTCGCAACGACCTGCGCGCGCGCCGGCTGCTGGAGAAAGAAAGCGGGTACAGTGTGCACGACCGTCGCGAACTGCTTACGCTGATTGGCGAGCTGTTGTCCGGGCTCATCGGGCGTTACAAGGCGCTCGCCGAGCGCGGACAGGTCGAGTTGTCGGTGACGCCGTACGCGCATCCGATCCTGCCGTTGCTGCTCGATCTCGAATGCGCGCGCGAAGCGATGCCGGACGCCGCGCTGCCGGCGGTGACGTCTTATCCCGGCGGCGAGCAACGCGCGCGCTGGCACGTGCAGCACGGCATCGCCGTGTTCGAGCGTCATTTCGGTTTTCGTCCGAGCGGTTGTTGGCCGGCCGAGGGCGGCGTGAGCACTGCCACGCTCGCCGTGCTCGAGGAAGCGGGGTTTCGTTGGGCGGCGACCGGAGAGGGCGTGTTGCGCCATAGTCTCACGCGCTTGGAACCGCCGCTGCCCGACACAAAAGAAGAGTGGCTGTACGAGCCGTATACGATGGCGCACGCGGATCTGCGTACGTTCTTTCGTGATGACGGACTCTCCGATCTCATCGGCTTCACGTACGCGACCTGGCATGCCGACGACGCGGTGGCCGATCTCGTCTCACATCTGGAACGCATTGCCGAGGCGTGCCGCGACCATCCGCAGCGCGTGGTGACGATCATCCTCGATGGCGAAAACGCCTGGGAGCATTATCCGGAGAACGGATACTACTTTCTGAGCGCGCTCTATCAGAGGCTGTCGGCGCATCCGCGTCTGCAGATGACCACGTTCTCCGATTGCCTTGGCGCGCCCGCCAAATCGTTGGACACACTGGTCGCCGGTTCCTGGGTATATGGAACGTTTTCGACCTGGGTCGGCGACACCGACAAGAACCGCGGCTGGGATATGCTTACCGACGCCAAGCAGGTGTACGACGTGGCGGCGCCGCAATTGCCGCCGGACAAACGCCTCCTCGCCGAGCGTCAGCTCGCGATATGCGAGGGTTCGGACTGGTTCTGGTGGTTCGGCGATTACAACCCACAGGCGACTGTGAGCGATTTTGAGCGGCTTTACCGTCTGCATCTGACAAATCTCTATGAGCTGCTCAAACGTGAACCGCCGAACTATCTCGCGCGGATTTTTGCCCGCGGCCACGGAGCGCCAGCGCATGGAGGCACCATGCGACCCGGAAAATCCACGTAATCAAGAAAACGTAGAAACAAAATGATCCTCGATAGGCGTCGAGCCGGTGTCCTGCTGCATCCCACGTCCTTGCCTGGCGGCAACTTCGGGCGCGATGCGTTTCGGTTCATTGATTTCATGCACGCCGCGGGATTGTCGGTGTGGCAAACCTTGCCGCTCGGACCGACGCACGACGATCGTTCGCCGTATCACTGTCTTTCGGTGCACGCGATCCATCCGGCGTTGGTGTGCATGCAGCAGCTGGTGGAACGCGGCTGGCTCGCGAAGGTGCCGTCCGGTTCGGGCCCGTCCGCGCGTGAAGCGGCGTTGACACAGGCCTATGCCGGTTTTTTCGCACACGCCAGCAACGAGGATCGCAGCGCCTTCGATAAATTCCGTACTGAACAAGCGTATTGGCTGGCCAGCGACGCGCTTTATCAGGCCTTGCGCGAGGAGCAGGGCGCACGACCGTGGTGGAACTGGCCGAAGGAATTGCGGGATCGTGAACCGGCCGCACTCGATCGGGCGCGCGCGCGGCTCAACGACCGGCTGGCGGTGATTGAGTTCGAACAGTTCGTGGCCAATCGTCAGTGGCAGGCGTTGCGCGCGTATGCGCGCGAGCGCGGCATCTCGCTGCTCGGCGACATGCCGATTTTCGTCGCGCACGATAGCGCAGCGGTGTGGGCGAATCGTGAATGCTTCAAACTCGACGCGCGCGGGCAACCGACCGTCGTCGCCGGCGTGCCACCCGATTATTTTTCTGCCACCGGCCAGCACTGGGGCAATCCGCATTACGACTGGGACGCGATGCGCGCACAGGGGTTTCGGTGGTGGATCGAGCGCCTGCAAACGGAATTTTCGCGTTTCGATTTTGTGCGCGTGGATCACTTTCGCGGCTTCGAGGCGTGCTGGGAAATTCCCGCCGGCGAAAAAACCGCGGTGAACGGCCGCTGGGTAAAAGTGCCGGGCGAGGCGTTGTTCGATGCGCTGCTGGCGCGTTTCGGAAAACTATCGGTAGTGGCCGAAGACCTCGGCGTGATCACGCCGGAAGTGAATCAGCTGCGCGATCGGTATGATCTGGCCGGCATGGCAGTGCTGCAGTTTGCCTTCGATGGCGGACCGGAGAATCCGTACCTGCCGCATAACCTCAAATTGAACACCGCGGTCTATACCGGCACGCACGACAACGATGCGACGTATTCCTGGTTCGAAACGCTGCCGGCGCAGAAGCAGTTATATGTTGTCGATTATCTCGGCTACGGTAACGAACCGATGCCGTGGCCGTTGATTCGCGCTGCCTTCATGTCGGTGGCACGCCTGGCGGTGATCCCGATGCAGGACTTGCTCGGTCTCGGGCACGGCCAGCGCATGAATACGCCCGGCACGAGCAATGGCAGCAACTGGACCTGGAAATTTTCGTGGTCGGACGTCGCCCCCGATCTCGCCTCGCACACCCGGCGCCTGCTTGGCTTCTACGGCCGTGAACCCGGACAGCAGCATAATTAGCGCTACTGCTCGAAATTGCCCGTGTCGCCAACGGCAGAAGCGGCTGGTAATTCACGCGGTTTTCCTGTATCGTGCCGGCCCAGTGATGTGACTCAGACAGAAATATCTGATCTCATCCTCCCTTATAACGAAGTCGGTTATAGGGATCATCGCTCTCTGACCCTCCTTCTGGTTTCAGGCTGAGTAGTTCATCGGCCCTGAAATTTCAGCGATAAAACGGTTGGCGACGATGTTTACGCGCCATACAGTTTTGTTGCTGCCGCTACCCTGAATACGGTTCGGCCGCTCTGATCTTTTTGGCGGTTGTTTATCGATTCGGCGGGCCGATTCCCGTTTGTACTTCGGGTCAAAAAGGTGTGCGCCATTCAGCGGCGGCGGACTATCTAGATTCGCCCACCGAGTCGATAAACGGCATTCATAAGAGCTTTTGTTATTGAAGCGGCGACCAGGCTTGGTTTGGTCTTACCGCGACCGATTGCAAATTCTCGTTTTACAGCACCATCGCCGCTTCAATAACAACGGGCTTCTCTCATTCCCCGTTAACCCACGTTCATTAGAACGCATTGGGGTCTGGGAAGCGTCTGTTCGATATTTTTAAGGAAACATTGTGACTTTTGATCAATTAGCTTTACACCCGTCCATTCTCAAGGCCATCACCGAGGCCGGCTACACCACGCCGACCCCGATCCAGGAGCAGGCCATTCCGGAAGCGCTTGCGGGCCACGATCTGATGGCCTCGGCCCAGACCGGTACCGGCAAGACCGCCGCGTTCGTATTGCCGTCGCTGCAACGTTTGGCGACGCCGTCCCCGGTCAACTCGCGCGGTCCGCGCGTGCTGGTGCTGACGCCGACGCGCGAACTCGCCAACCAGGTAACCGAAGCCGCCGACAAGTACGGCCGGCATCTGCGTTTCCGCATCGGCAGCATCGTCGGTGGCGTAGCCTATCCGCCGCAGATGCGCCTGCTGTCGCAGCCGCTCGATATTCTCGTTGCCACGCCCGGTCGTTTGCTCGATCACATGGAACGCGGTCGCATCGATTACTCGCGCCTCGAAGTGCTGGTGCTCGACGAAGCCGATCGCATGCTCGACATGGGCTTCATTAACGCTGTCGAGAAGATCGCCGCGGCGACGCCCGAGAACCGCCAGACCTTGCTGTTCTCCGCGACCATGGAAGGCAACATCGCCAACCTCGCGCGCCGCTTGCTGAAGAACCCGAAGCGCATCGCCATTGCCTCGGCGCAGGCGCGTCATGAAAACATCGAACAGCGTCTGCATCACGTGGACAACAGCGAGCACAAAGGCAACCTGCTCACGCGCATGCTCGAAGACGCAGCGGTGGAAAAGGCGATCGTGTTTACCGCCACCAAGCGCGGCGCCGATCGTCTGGCGAAGAAGCTGCATGCGCAGGGCCATCCGGCCGGCGCGTTGCACGGCAACATGAATCAGAACCAGCGTAACCGCGCCATCCTGAGCCTGCGTAACGGCAAGGTGCGCCTGCTCGTGGCAACCGACGTCGCCGCGCGCGGCCTGGACGTCAACGGCATCACGCACGTGTTCAACTACGACCTGCCGAAGAATCCGGAAGACTACGTGCATCGCATCGGCCGTACCGGCCGCGCGAGCGCCAAGGGCATCGCGATTTCGTTCGCGGCGCCGGAAGATCGGCGCCAGTTGCGCGATATCGAGCGCTACACCAAGCAGCCGATCCAGGCGCACGTCGTCGAAGGCTTCGAGCCGAAGGCGCAACCGTCGCGCGAGCACAGCGACCGTCCGCGTTCGGGTGGTCAGCGTCAGGATTCATCGCAGCGCCGTCCGCATCAGCATCGCGGTGCCGGTGGTCAGAAGCCGCAGGGTTATCAGGGCCGACGCGGTGCCGAGCAGGGTGCTGGACCGCGCCAAGGCCAGGGTCAGGGTCAGGGCCATAACCCGAGCCGCAGCCATAGCGCCGGGCGCAGCCATACTCCGAGCCATACGCCGAGCAATCCGCGCCGCGATGGGGAAGGCAATACGCGCTACGCCGGTCCGAGCAATAACAACAGCAACGTCCGCTACGCCGGCGACGACAATCGCGGCAACACCCGCGGCGCCCAGCCGTCGAACAACACCAACACCCGTCATAGCCCCGCTCCCCGTGGCGATGCGCCGCGTCGTCAGCGTCCCGATCAGCAGCGCGGTGGCCGTCGCGATGGTTCGCGCAGCGGCAACCCCCTGCTGGGTTGAACGATGACGGTTAAGTGAATTAACGGATAGACGCCGTCTCAAAGCCCCCTCATCCTGCGCCAGCGGGTGAGGGGGTTTTTGCTTTCCGGAGCATCGTTCGCCGGTCTGTGTTTTAGGCGTATAGTATTCGATGAACGCGACTAACCAACCCCATCGCCTTGAGAGGATTGTTTCGCCTCGTTCTTTTTCCATACTCCAGGAGATGAGTAATGAACATTTTCGTTGGTAATCTGTCGCGCGATGTTACGGATGAAGATCTGCGCAACGCGTTTGGCGCCTATGGGCAAGTCGATAAAGTCAGTGTTCTGCGCGACAAGTTCACCGGTGAGCCGCGTGGTTTCGGCTTTGTCGAGATGGCATCCAAGGCCGAAGCCGAGGCGGCGATCGCGGGGATGAACAAGCAGGACCTCAAGGGCCGAAGCTTGAATGTGAACGAGGCGCGCCCCAAGACCGACCGTGCGCCCGGTGCCGGCCGTGGATTTGGCGGCGGCGGTGGAGGCGGAGGCCGTGGCGGATTCGGCGGCGGTCGCAGCAGCGGACCGCGTGGTGGTGGTGGCGGACGCCGTCCGTATTAGTCGAACTGAATAATTATGCAGGGCGTGATGGGTGATGCCAGTCACCCGTCACGTGCCGGCGATGCAGTGAGCTTGTAGCCCGAACATGTATCGGGCGCCCAGCCGATGCGCCAGCGCGGAAGGGAGATTCCGTTCTGCGCCTGTTTAAAATCTGTCGTGCATGACAACGCTTTAGTGCAGAATTTAAGTCGCTGCCGTAGTCCGGTCCTGGTTGTCGAGTTCTAACAAGGGGAGGCGAGGATGGGGGTAGTCGGAGCGGTGCTTGGAGCGATAGTCGGAATTCTTGCAGGCCATAATTTTTCTTGGCTTCTCTTTGGCGGTGT
>Ga0209515_10003481_pt1 | contig 22449 bp, 28 predicted proteins | sample Subgroupgradi54m_FD_187454 | JGI IMG/M metagenome (GOLD analysis project Ga0209515, IMG submission 187454) | Subsurface groundwater microbial communities from S. Glens Falls, New York, USA - GMW60B uncontaminated upgradient, 5.4 m (SPAdes)... ... | reverse complement strand
GCACGGTAGTTTTATTCACGTTAATGTGCACGGCTTCAAGCGCCTTGTCGACAAAGACCCCCCGCCCGGGGCCAAAGGTGCGCAGATCGATCAGCATCAAATGAGTGTCGGTCCCGCCGGAGACGAGCGTGAGGCTGCCCGCAAGGAGCGCATCCGCAAGTGCGTGGGCATTGCGTACGATCTGCGCCGCGTACTCCTTAAACTCCGGAGTCATCGCCTCGCGAAGCGCGACCGCCACGCCCGCGATCGTATGCTCATGCGGCCCGCCCTGCATGCCGGGGAACACCGCTTTATCGATACGTTCGGAAAATTCTGGGCGAGAGAAGATCAAGGCGCCCCGAGGCCCGCGGAGCGTCTTATGGGTCGTCGTCGTCACCACGTCCGTCCACGGGAACGGCGACGGATGCATCCCCCCGATCACAAGGCCCGAGATGTGCGAAATGTCTGCCATAGAAATCGCGCCAACGGATTTTGCGATCTCGCTCATTTTTTTGAAGTCGATGGTGCGAGGATAGGCGGTGTATCCCGAAAGAATGAGCTTCGGCTTGTGCTCCGCCGCAAGTGCCGCGATCACCTCGTAATCAAGGGTCTGCGTCTCTGGGCGCAACGGATAAAATACAAACCTATAATTCTTGCCTGAAAAATTTACCGGCGAACCGTGGGTCAAATGCCCGCCCTCATCAAGTTTCAACGACAATATCGTACTGCCCGGCTCAAGAAGACCGAAGTACACAGCAAGATTCGCGGGACTCCCCGAAAGCGGCTGCACGTTCACTTCATACCCTTCCGCGCCGAATGCCGCTTTCGCGCGAGTTTGGCAAAGCCGTTCCGCCTCGTCGATGTAGATGTTCCCGCTGTAATATCGCTTTCCCGGATATCCTTCCGCGTACTTGTCGTTCAAAATGCTCCCCATCGCCTCGAGTGCGGCATGCGACGCATAATTCTCGGAAGGAATCATCTCGAGCCCCTCCTTTTGCCGGAGTTCTTCTTTCTCTATAATCTCGTATAACTCGGGATCCTGCTTCTGCAGTTCTTCGTAATGCATAGATGGAATACAGGTTTTAGGTTTTAAGCTTCACCCTTCACGTTTTAGGATTTCAGGTTTTTCACTTCCCAATCTAAGTGCATCTGCGGGAGCATCATAGAGGGATTCCACGACGTCTTCAATTCGTGAAGCTCCTGCGAACGTTGGTACTTGCCGCCCTCGCCCACATAGTCAATTTCTTTTTTGACCGGCGCCACTTCGTAGAAGACCATCTGCGCAATCCTGCGGCCGACGACAAGAGGGATCGTGTAGTGTTTGGAATTGTTCGTCATCTCCATCGTCCATCGGTTGAAGTAGCCCACGTCGCCCCACCCCGCGTCCTTGCATACCTCGATAAAGTTCCTGCCCAGAGACGATCGCGCATACATTTTTGCGACGCAAATATCTTTCCCGCCGATGAACTCCCGCGTGTGCGCGAGCACCGTCTCGCCCGGCCACAAGAGGATCACTTTTTCTTTCCCGCCGATATTTTTGAATTGCGGGCCGAGTTTTTCGAGGTGCGCCGCGACCGGTTCCGCCTGAAAAGGGCCGGACCACACGGACTTCGTGGAGATTTCGTCATATAAATTGTGAATCGTCGCGCGACCGGCGGGCAGGCTCTCGCGCCAGTACCACTCGCCGAGCGTCACATCATAGCTCGTCGTCTTGAGCTGTTGTTCGCTAAAGGGATCGATGACAATCGTCCCTTGTTGCATATGCTTGAGAATTTGATCGCGAGAGAGAAGCATAAGTGAATCACTCCACTATAAATGACGAAAATCCTTCGGGCAAGGAACGCCCTGCATAAGGTGGGGAAGGTGGTGAGGGGGAAAATTCGGGGACCCCTAGGGGTCCCCGAAAGATTCTGAAAGATATGTGGTGGAGTTGCGTTATCGCAACGCTACCGCTGCCTCAATGACCTCTTCCGGCTCGAAAAGGGAAAGGCGCCGCATGCGCTCCTCGCGCCACGCCGCGGTGAGTCGGGCATAGGCGGCAATCACCGCAGGGTCTTTTTGATTTCCAAAGACATAGAACCCAAAGAGGTCAGGCCGCTCGAGACCGAGCTTTTCCATCCCCCGCGAAAAAGTCCCGTAGAGGCAACCGAGGGCACAAATTTCATTAAAACGGATGTCCACCCATGGTGGAACTCGGAGCGGCCAGTCCGGTTCGATGATGTCGAGAAACTCCGCGCCAAAGAATGCAAGCTCTCTCGCAGACTGCTGGTCCATATTTCTTCCTCCCTTTGTATCGAAAACTCTATCTGTTGGGAAGAATAGCATAGAATGCTTCGCGCCCAAAGTCAAAAGAACACGATAGCCGCATACTCGCGAGAGTCCTTGAAGATTCAGCAAAATCCCCGTACACTCAAAGAATAACGGCCCTGTCGTCTAGTCTGGCCTAGGACACAGGCTTTTCAAGCCTGGTACACGGGTTCAAATCCCGTCGGGGCTACCAGTTGGGATTTGTCAGCGTCAAACTTCTGATTTAGCTCGAAAATACGGCCTAATTCTGCGGTTCCAAATCCAGAACCGCGAATGTACGGAATTCCCTGCGGAAACAGGAATTTTTGGAACCGAGGGCGTTTTTTTATGGCCAATTTACTACTGAATATGCCCCTTGACTTTTGTCCGCCACCTGCTAACCTATAAATAATCACCAACGGAAAAGACCACCCCATAAGGTTCCGTCCTTATGGGGCCTTTTCTTTTTTATAGGCAAGTTTGCTCCACAAATCGTTCATAAATCTTAAATAAGGGCGGCACACTTTGAATTTAAGGAGGGCCGAAAATTTGAACCTATTGGGAACCATAACTGCCAGAAGCTTCTCTTTTTCAGCCAGATACTTTATAAGACAATAAAAATCGCCGTCGCCCGTAACGATAACTGCCTTATCATAATTCGCATATTCAATCATTGCCTGTAATACCAATTCAGCATCGCAATTGCCTTTTGTGGAACCGTCTTTGTATTTTAGGGTCGGTTTGAAAATGCAGATGAAGCCCGCCTCTTGTAGATGCGTGTATAAATCATTGTTTCCTTCCACATATCCAATGAACAAAAATGCCTTTGCAACACAATATTTTTCGCTCAAGTACTTGCGGAAGCGCCAGAAATCGAGCTTCCATCCGAGTTCGCGGATTGAAAGATTCACATTCTGACTGTCAATGAACGCATAATTGTTTTTCGGATCACTCATTCTTCAAATTATAACCCCGCGCTCTTACAAAAACTATAGTCCTTCGACTTCGCTCAGGATAAATGAGTAGTGCGGTGGGGGTACTTCGACAAGCTCAGTATAAATGAAAACTATTCGGTCACGGCAAGCCGAGCGGCTTCTTCGCGCAACCGTTGCCATTCGTGGAGTTCCACGATAAGCTGGTTCCAAGTAATTCGCAGATTGTCTACACGCTCTTTCCCCCAGAACATCATGCGCGGCAAATGGCGTCATAATAAAAAATCCTTGATGATCGCAGGACTCATCATTCTCGTAGTGCTGATCGGCTACCACGCCGTGACGCGCATAACGTTTGCGGACAATCAGGCGAAGATTTCTTCGCTTTATTGCAAATTCGGAGCATCCGCGCCGCAGGTGTCGAAACCGGTCATTCTCATCCCCGGGACCAAGGGTTCCCTGCTCGCGAAGGGCGCAGAAGCCCTCTGGCTCACGCCCGGGCAGGCACTCCACCACACGGGGCCTTTGATCTACAACCCCGCGGACACCGCCGTGCATGCGACCGGCATTCTATCGAAGCTCACGATCATTCCCCTGCTCGTTGAATACGCGCCCTACGCCCTCGTGAGTTCTGCGCTCGCCTGCAGTCCGCACGCGTATTTCTTTTATTATGACTGGCGCAAAAATCCGCTCGACCACGTGGCCTCCCTCGCAACTCTGGTCTCTCGGGTAGAGCGCGAAACTGGCCAGAAGCCGTCGCTCATCGCGCATAGCATGGGCGGCCTCATCGCCCATCTCTATTTAAAAGACCATGCCGAGAGCGTGGATAAGGTGGTGTACGTGGCGGTGCCCTTCCAGGCTGGCCTCTCCTATTTAGAAGATATCGATAAGGGATCGAGCGTGGGCTTGAATCACGGCATTCTCTCTCCTCTCGCGGTATTTTCCCATCCGGGCAGTTTTGCCCTTTTGCCGAAACCGGGGACAAGAACCTACAAACATCAGGACCTCATGGAAATCAAAACCTGGAAAGACAACCGCCTCAGCGTGTATGCCGATCCCCGCGCGGACTACGACGAGGCCCTAGGAACCAATCTGGCCAAAGCAAAAATGTTTTACCAACTGCTCGAGGCGCCCCGCCCCATGCAGAATCAATTTCTCTTCGTGATGGGCAATTGCCGGCCGACGCTCTATGCGATCGCCAAAGACGGCGCACCGTCGTTTCGTCCCGGCGATGGGCGTGTGTTCGCCGATTCCTTTCCGGTCGAATACAACGCCCTGCGGAAACAAGTGATTACTTCCTGCGCCCCGCACGACCAGTTCCTCAATGACGCAAATGTCGTGAAGGCGATCCTGGAATTTTTGCGCTAGCGCGGAGTGAGTGCGTGAAATTCCCCGCGGGGCTACCAAAAATAAAAAAGGCCCTCCGCATACACGGAAGGCCCCACGATTTCGGACTCGAATCCTAATTCTTTGCCGACGCGACTCGGGCTTAGTGCCGGCTTAGTGCCGAGCGACCGCGCTAGGAAATGCGATACTTCTTGCTCCGCACCAGAAGCTCGCCTTTCTGAAACAAACGGCGGAGCGAAGCCGCAACGCCTCGCTTGTCAAGACCGGTCACCCGCGCAACCCCCTCGACGGTTGCTCCTTCTTTCCGAAATCTCTTTACCGCAGCGAGAATCTTCTGGTAGCGAGCTTCCTGCTGGACCGGACTCAACCTTACCTTCTTCTTCGGTGCCCGTTTTCGCGGGACACGCGGAGCAGGCGTTCCCCCAACCGCCGCCGTTGCTTCTTCCGGCGCCGGCGGCTTGCCCATCACAAAAGTCCAGATGGCATCGTGAACGCTCCTCTCGACCTCATTCGCGATTTGTTTTGCAAGAAGTTCGGTAAGTTCACCGATCATTCCGCCTTTTTTGACCTGACTCATAACAAAACCTCCTCAAATTCGATTTTGACACCTTAATAAAACTGGCGACATTATAACCGATAAGGAAAGGCGAGTCAATGGCGCCGTTCCATTCTTACTCTGATGTTCAGAAAAACACTAGAATAAGAACAAATGGATTTTTTCTTGAATATCGGGGTGTTTTCGGGTAGACTTACGGATTCACCACCCAATGACCGAAGCCCCCGCCATTTCCCTTAAAGCTGAAACTATTTTCCATCTCGGGCAGTTTCCGGTGACGAACGCGCTCCTCCTCGGCGTGACGGTCGCCGGAGTGCTTTCTCTCGCCGCAATCCTGATGCGCCGGCGGCTCGCGCTCGTACCGGGAGGCATGCAAAACGTCGGGGAGTTTCTTCTCGAAGGCATTCTCGGATTTATGGATCAAGCGCTCGGCGACCGCCGGAAATCTGAAAAATATCTTCCTCTTGTTGGGACTATTTTCTTTTTTGTTCTTTGCGCGAACTGGTTCGGCATCCTGCCGGGCATCGGGTCGTTCGTCGTGCGAGAGGGGGCCGAACACGTTCCCCTCCTCCGCTCGCCCGGCAGCGACCTCAACTTCACCCTCGCGCTCGCCGTGATCGCGGTCCTTGCGATCAACATGTTGGGCATCGCGGCGATCGGCGTGGTACGCCATGCAAAAAAATTCTTCAACTTCAGGGGTCCGGTGATGTTTTTCGTCGGCATCCTTGAACTCGTCTCAGAAATTGCTAGAATGGTCTCGTTCTCGTTTCGGCTCTTCGGGAACGTGCTCGCGGGCGAAGTGCTCCTCACGATCATCGCATTCCTTGTGCCCTATGTGGCACCGGTCCCCTTCCTCATGCTCGAGGTGTTCGTAGGCTTCATACAGGCATTTATTTTCGGAATGCTCTCGCTGGTATTTATCGCCATGGCCACTACGGAACATGAAACAAGTCATTAAAAGGTCGCAAACATATGCTACGAACTACGAATCAATACGAATATACGAACATTGTTCTCGTACTTGTACATTCGTAAGAAATTCGTAATTCGTAGAGAAGCTCATGGACATTCAATCAATTCGGCTCTGGGCGGCGATGGCGACGATCGCCATCGGCACGATTGCTCCCGCAATCGCAATCGGTATGATCGGTTCGAAGGGCGCGGACGCGATCGGCAGAAACCCGGAAGCGGCGCCGAAGGTGCAGACCGCGATGATTCTCGCGATCGCCTTCGCGGAAGCAATCGCCATCTACGCTTTGGTCGTCGCGCTCATCATCAAATTCGTGTAACCATCAACGAATAACTAATCCTGTTGCGAATAAACGAATTAGGTATTCATTATTCGAAAATTCGTAATAAATTCGTTATTCGTTGATAAAATGACATGGACGTTCTCCTCGAAAAACTCGGTGTCGATTGGAAGCTATTCCTCGCGCAGGCGGCGAACTTTTTGCTCCTGCTCGTAATCCTTCGCGCAGTCGCCTACAGGCCCCTCCTCGAAATCATGAAAAAGCGGAGGCAAAAAATCGAGGAAGGAATGGCAAAAGCGCAGGAAGCCGACACGCGCCTTCGTGAAGTGGACCAAATCGCGGCGCGGAAAATGAGAGAGACAGAAGCGGCGTCCGTCACGCTCCTCAAAAAAACCGAGTCAGAGGCAAAAGTACTCGAAGCAAAACTTCTTGAAGAGGTGAAGCGGAAGGAAGCGGAGGCGCTCCGCGACGCGGAACTCGCCGCCGCGGCAAGAGGAAAGGAAATGCTCCGCGAGACCGAGCGGCGCGCGGCCTCCCTCGTAAAAGCCGCGATCGTAAAGACCGTCGCCCTGAAACCGGAGGCGGTGGACGATGCGCTCATCGAACAAGCAGTCGCAGAAGCTTCCCGCGAATCCCATGCGCTATCCCGCTAAGCATTACGCGCGCGCTTTTGCCGAGTTGGCCTGCGGTGAGGGCATCGAATCTGTCCATGAGAAGATGACCAAGGCGAAAAAAGATGCGCTCATACGCAATCTGATCGAAGCGGCTCGCCGGCACGGCGACCTGCGGAAACTTTCCACAATCGCAAAAGAAGCGGCGCGGATAATCCGAAAAAAGAACGGCACGAAAAGCGTGCGCATTGAAACCGCGCGTCCCTTCGCAGGCAATCCGAAAAAAATGTTTCACAACATCCTTCACCCGCATGACGCGCTCGAAACAAAAATCACTCCCGAACTTCTCGCCGGCATCAAGATCACCGTGGACGAAGACCGCGAGTTTGACATGACGCTCCTTCGGAAACTCGATGCGCTATTCGCTTCCTCAAATTTCTAATTAACCTAATTGACCTAATTTCTAAAAAATATCCGATAACTCAATTTTTTAATTACCAATTAGTCATTAGTCATTTACTCACTATTTAGATCAATTAGAAATTAGAATAATTAGAAATTTCTACAAACCATGTCTTACGACATCATCGAAAAACTGAAAAAAGAAATTGAGGGATTTAAGGACTCATCAAAATGGGAGGATGTCGGCCGCGTCACGGAAGTCGGCGACGGCATCGTAAAACTCGTAGGGCTCCCTCACGCGGTCAGCCAGGAAGTCCTCGTGATTGAAACAAAAGACGGCCCGCGCCGCGCGCTCGCGCTGAACCTCGAAGAAGACGTGATCGGCGCACTGGTGCTCGACGACTATCTCTCGGTCGGGAGCGGGGATACCGTCCGCGGCACGGGGAGCGTGCTCTCGCTCGACGTCAGTCCCGCGCTCGTGGGGCGCGTGATCGATCCCCTTGGCAATCTTCTCGATGGCAAAGGTGATGTGGTGCACGGCGAAGACATGGCACGCTATCCGCTCGAGAATAACGCCCCCTCGGTTGTGGACCGCGAATCGGTGAACGCCCCGCTCCACACGGGCGTGAAATCCATCGACGCGATGATCCCCATCGGCCGCGGCCAGCGCGAGCTTTTGATCGGCGACCGCCAGACGGGAAAAACCGCAATCGCGCTCGACACGATTATCAACCAAAAAAACGACGCGCAACATGGGACAAGCAACAAGGAAATTATTTGCATCTACGTCGCAATCGGCCAAAAGGAATCGAAGATCGCGACGATTGTGGAAACGTTGAAAAATGCAGATGCGCTCCGCTACACAATCGTGGTCTCCGCATCCGCTTCTTCGCCTGCGGCCTTGTGGTACCTTGCGCCTTTGGCCGGTGCAGCAATCGGAGAATATTTCCGCGACCGCGGGCAAGATGCGCTTGTCGTCTACGACGATCTTTCAAAACACGCCTGGGCATACCGCCAAATTTCGCTTCTTCTCCGCCGCCCGCCCGGCCGCGAGGCCTACCCGGGCGACATCTTCTATCTCCACTCGCGGCTCCTCGAGCGCGCCGCAAAACTTTCAAAAGAAAAAGGCGGCGGGTCTTTGACCGCGCTCCCCATCATTGAAACCCAGCTCGGCGACATCTCCGCGTACATCCCGACGAACGTCATCTCGATCACCGACGGCCAGATTTATTTGGAGTCCGATCTCTTCTACCAGGGCATCCGCCCGGCGGTGAACGTCGGATTATCCGTTTCGCGCGTGGGAAGCTCTGCGCAGACCAAAGCGATGAAAAAAGTGGCGGGCAAACTCCGCCTTTCGCTCGCGCAATTCCGCGAACTGCAGGCATTCGTGCAGTTCGCCTCGGACGTGGACGAGGTGACGCAAAAGCGCATCCGCGAAGGCCAGCTGATGACGGAAATCCTCAAACAGGAAGACCTCGCCCCGCTTTCTTTCGAAAAACAAGTAATTCTTTTTTACGCAGTCCTCAATGGCTATTTCAACAAGGTAGAGCTCGCCGCAGTAAAAGACACCGAAGCGCGCCTGCTTGAATATATAGAGAAACTCCACGGCGCGGATATTCTCAAACCCCTCCGCGAGAAGGGCGACCTCGCGCCGGAGATCGAAGAGCATCTCAAAAAAGCGCTGGAGCGGTTTTTGGAGAAATAAAAATGTCAGACCCTCTATTGGCTATACCCTAAACCCTATACCCTCATTTTTATGGAATCACTTCAACAAATAAAACAACGCATCAAAAGCGTTAAAAATATCAACCAGATCACGAAGGCGATGGAGCTCGTGGCGGCGACGAAGATGCGCAAGAGCCAGGAGATCGCGCTCGCCTCGCGCCCGTATGCCTTCGCCGCGCTCGATTTTCTCGCGACACTTTCGAAACTCGACGACGTGGCGCTTCCCCCGATCCTCCAATCTCGAACTGTCGAACGGCGCATGGTCGTGCTCGTTACTTCCGACAAGGGCCTCGCAGGCGCATTCAATGCGAACGTCATCCGCGCGTTCGAAAAATTCTTGCGAAGCGACATGGGGCAAGTGGCATGGGGCAAGGAAACTGTTTTTGTTGCGGTAGGACAGAAAGCTCATCAATACCTCGACCGATTCGTATCCCTCAAAGCTCAAAGCTCAAAGCTCAAAGCTCGCTTTGTCCGCGTCGGCGACTACACGACCGTCGGAGAAGTCCGCCCCATTGCAGATCTCGTTATAAAAAGTTTTTTGGAGGGCGAGTGCGACGAAGTGGTTATGTTTTCCGCGCACTTCAAGAGCGCGCTAGAGCAGGACGTAATCCGGCGCCGGATACTCCCCGTTTCCATGGAAGATATTAAAAAGACGCTTAAAGAAATTGTCCCCAAAACTGGCCGGTTTTCAGAACTCAACCAGTTGCCAGTTATGAGTTATGAGTTATCAGCTAACTATCTCATAGAGCCCAGCGCAGAGGAAATTTTGGACGACCTCGCACGCCATCTCATCCTCATGCAAATCTATCACATCATCCTCGAAGCGAACGCATCCGAACACGCCGCCCGCCGCCTCGCGATGAAAAACGCCTCCGACAACGCCGAAGATCTTGCAGAAAGCCTCGCCTTCGCGTATAACAAATCACGGCAGGCCTTCATTACGAAAGAACTCATCGAAATCACCGCGGGGGCGGAAATATTACAGTAGTATGATCGAGGTCGAAAAGAAATTTATTATTAATACCGAAAGCGAGAAAAATGTCGTTACCACGGCACAATTCGTTGGCGAACAACTAATACACGACCCCTACTACGACACTCCAGATTGCAAGCTGATACGCGCAGATACTTGGCTCCGGAGCCGGAATGGTCAGTTCGAACTGAAAATCTTCCGTGCGGGCAAAGATTCAAGAGGTATTGATTCATATGAAGAAATAGAGAATGTAGAAAGGATCCAGAATTACTTAAATTTACGGAGTGACTTAACAGAGGAAAACCTACGGCAAGAAAGTTATGTGCCGATTTGCGTGTGTCGAACCACCCGCAGAGAATATACAAGTGGTGAATTTAGTGTTGTATTGGATCACGCAGAATTTGACGGAGGATTTAGCGTAGAAATTGGAGAAATAGAACTTATGGTTGACGACACAAAGGAAATCGAGGGGGCGACAGAAAAAATTATGAGGTTTGCTCGGGCACACGGCCTTTTGGAAACTCCCAAGGAGGGGAAAATTCTCCAGTATTTCAAGGTGAACCGTCCAACATATTATGCAGCGTTCCAAAATAGAAAAATCGCATAGCTCATAAATAAAGAAAGGCCATGGCTACTATAGAGAAAAAAACTTGGCCGGAAGAGTTCCAAGCGATTCTTTCGGGAAAGAAAAAGTATGAACTTCGCCTGAACGATTTTGAGGTTAACGAAGGCGATACGCTACTCTTGCGAGAATGGGACCCGGAAACCAAAGCCTATACGGGTCGGAGTATTGAGAAAAAAACCGTATCAATCTTGAAATTCGATATCAACACTCAAAAATATTGGCCGAAAGAAGAGGTGCTGGAGAAAGGGCTACAAATCATCTCATTAGAATAAAACACTCCCAGTATGCGTCAAGCAAAATCACTATCCCTTATACGCCTTACTGCGATGCACAATACGATGCACAACAATCACACGAATATTCCATGCCACACGATAGAAAATTCTCCAATCGCCAACGCGAAGCTTAAAAAAATCACTGAACTCTCCTGTCAGAGATTCAGGAATGATGTTGTCAAAATGCATGCCCAACCACTCAAGTTTTTCTATGATGCGGCGGCGAAGCTCAAGATTAACCTGCGCAAGATGCTTCTCGGCAGTTTTGGAAAACACGATCGACCATACCATACCTACGCTCGAAACAGTCGGCGCCTCACCTCTTTAGAAGGAATGAGGTTCTTTTCTTTCCTCGCCGCTCGTAGTTGCCTCTTCATAGACGGAGTAAGTTCTTTCCCAAAATCGGGGTCACGCAACACTTCGCGCACCACGTCAGCAATGACGGCGCGCACGCGCGGAGAGGTTTTGATTTTTTCTTCTAACATTGATTTGGTCATGTGTTCATGATACACAAAGAGAACAATGAGGTCAACGAACTCATAACATTCGTATTTTCGTACCAATTCGCCCGCCCGCCTGACTTCGTCAAGCAAAGTCGTGCAGGTATTTCGTAGCCCTAAGTACACAAAACCATGAATCAAAATAAACAGGGTAAGATCGCGCAAATTATCGGCCCCGTCGTGGACGTGACATTCAAGGAAGATGAAGCGCTTCCCTCGATCTATCACGCGCTCCGCGTCGAGCATGACGGCAAAACCATTACCCTTGAAGTAGTAAGGCACCTCGAACCCGGGCGCGTGCGCGCGATCGCGCTCCAATCAACCGACGGCCTGGAGCGCGGGATGGAGGTAACGGACACCGGCAAAATGCTCGAAGTGCCCGTGGGGCCAGAGGTGCTCGGCAATATTTTCAACGTCGTCGGCGAAACACTCGCGAACGCCAGGAGCCAGGAACCAGGAGCCAGGAGCACATTCAAGAAGTTTCTCCCCATCCACCGCGCCGCTCCCCCGCTCACCGAGCAATCCACAAAAACCGAAGTATTCGAAACCGGCATCAAAGTCATTGATCTCATCGCGCCCTTTATCAAAGGAGGGAAAGTGGGGCTCTTTGGCGGCGCGGGCGTCGGCAAAACCGTGCTTTTAATGGAGCTCATTCGCAACGTCGCGGAAGTCGGGGGCGGCGTTTCCGTCTTCGCGGGCGTCGGCGAGCGCACGCGCGAAGGCAACGACCTCTACCGCGAAATGGTGGAGTCCGGCGTCATCAAGAAAACCGCGCTCGTCTTCGGCCAGATGAACGAAGTCCCCGGTGCCCGCGCGCGCGTGGCGCTCTCGGCACTCACCATGGCGGAATATTTCAGGGACGAAGAGCGCAAGAACGTGCTCCTTTTCATCGACAACATTTTCCGGTTCTCGCAGGCGGGCTCGGAAGTCTCGGCGCTTCTGGGACGGATGCCGTCTGCCGTGGGCTATCAGCCAACCTTGGCGTCGGAGATGGCGGAGCTCCAGGAGCGCATCACCTCGACCACGAAGGGCTCGATCACCTCGGTACAGGCAATCTACGTGCCCGCGGACGACATCACCGATCCCGCACCGGCGACAACCTTTTCTCACCTGGACTCGACGATCGTGCTCTCCCGCGCGTTGACCGAGATCGGCATCTATCCCGCCGTCGATCCCCTCGCCTCGAACTCCAGCGCCTTGAGCCCTAAGATTGTTGGCCGCGAACACTATGACGTCGCCCGCGACGTGCAAAAAACGCTCCAGCGCTACAAGGAATTACAGGATATCATCGCGATCTTGGGCATCGAAGAACTTTCCGAAACCGACCGCCTCGCCGTGAACCGCGCGCGGAAGATCCAGCGCTTCCTCTCGCAACCTTTCTTCGTCGCGGAGGCATTCACCGGCCGCGCGGGAAAATATGTGAAGCGCGAAGACACGATCCGCGGCTTCAAAGAAATTTTGGAAGGCAAACACGACGACGCGCCGGAAGAAAACTTTTACTTGAAAGGCGGGATTGAGGAAGTAGTAGGGTGATTATATTCATGAATGGTTTCCCAGACAAAATGGATGTGCTACAAACTCCTCAAAAAATGACGGTGCTACAATTAAGAATTATTTCTTTTCTTCTCCTTCTTCCAATCCTCTTAAATCTCGCACCCTCCCTTGGTGCGGCACTTGGCGCTTGGGCAATTCTTTTTTTCGTACCTTCCATAGCGATCCAAACGGGTATAGCAGGGCCTTGGTATATAATACTAATTTGGATTTCTATAAATATTGTTGCAGTGAGATATTTATTTAAAAACAATCAGGAAGGGATGGTACTAGCTTTGGTTATCGCGGGGCTGTATGTTGCTTATAGTGCGGCATTCATTTTTTACAAATCCCTAGCGATCAACCAAATTCTATTGGTAAGAGTTTCAGGGGGAATTTCCACATTCTCACTTGTAACGAATTCTATTATTTTCTTAATTCTATTATTAAAATTGAGAATAAAGTCGTTCATTACTAACCAAGAAAAGAAACCTATATTCATAAAACATATAGGGATTTTGTCCCTTATTGCTATAGGAACTTACGTGATCATGGCAACTAGTATTGCCACTACAGTTTTTGAACTATCCACCGAGGACAAAACTGGCGCCGCACTAACGGAAATCGTAAAGCAAAAGAGTTGGGAAGAAACAAGGCTTTATAATGCAACAACAACGTATTCGAACTCAGAGTACGGGTTTCAACTGACCAACCTAAAAAGGTGTAGCATGATAGGTGAGAGACAGAATAGTTCTTCTAAAACCGGATTATCTTTTCATTGTGCCAATTCCGACTACAATCTTTTTAGTATTACAATTGGCCCACCCTATAAGAATCTTGAAGAGATGCTTAAAGATAAATTGAGATATATAACGATGCCCGAACATATTTCTGATGTGCAGATAAATGGCGTTCCGGCACTACATGTGACGCAACAATTCACCCAGCCATCGGGAGCGGTTAATTATTCAACATATCCCTTTTTCATAAATAACTTTATTATCATGAACAAAGATTACTCTTTCTATTTTCAAAAACTAAGTAGTCTTACAAATTCCGACAGAGATTTCGAGGATATAGTGAATTCATTAGTATTTACAAAATAACTGATTGGAAATGAAATTATTTATCTATTCCCTCAAAAATATTTTGTTCGACGGCGACGCGAAATCGGTGAACTGCAAAACAACGAGCGGTGAGATAACCGTGCTCGACCACCACATACCGCTCATTTCGGAACTCGCAAAAGGCGTGATGAAAATTGTTGACAAAAAAGAACAGGAGCATTACATTCCAGTAAGCTCTGGGTTTCTACAAGTGAACGACCACAACTACACGAGGTGCATCGTTGATGAACACAGCAGTAGTGCTTGAATCTGAAACTGAAATGCAACGGATCTTTTCATTCACATCATCGGCGGAACATTACACCGCCGAGGCCTGTGTCGTGTGGTGTTTCGACGAACGCTTCCGAAAATTACTCGATGCGTTCATCGAACACCGCGCATTTGCCCACCCCGATCGCATCATCATCGCAGGAGGAGCGAAGTCTCTTTCTTCTCCAGAAGTAGAGAGTGCCCGCGATTTCACCCTAGGACAGATACAAAAATCGCTCAAGCTTCACCATCCGAAACGCATAATCCTTATGACGCACAGCGACTGCGGTGCATACGGAGGATTGCAGGCGTTCGGAAGCAAAGAAGCGGAATTGGAAAAGCACCGAATTGAACTTATCGCGGCGCGCGATGCGCTCGCCTCCGCGATAGACCTCACGGGCATCGAAATCGAAATGGTATTTGCCGATTTCGAAGGGCTCTCCTTGTTATAAGAAGTAATGGTCTCTCACGAAAACCGCCTGGGTCTACCGGGCGGCTTTTTTTATCCCAATATTTCTGCTATCACTGAACCCCGTATGAACATCCTCGATGACCATCGAATAAAAACTCCCCTCGCCGATATCAGCGAGGGGGTTTCGCGTCGCGGACCTCCTTGAAAAGTGCATTCACTTGTTCGCCCATTGCACGATCGATCTGCCGGAGCGTATCGAAATCTTCTCGAAACCCGCGATCGACCTGAAGCCTTGTGTAAATCAAGGAAATCACCTGAAAACGAAGCGATCGATTCCCTCGCATACCTCTCCATACTAAGAAACAAAGAATAAGGAGCGGAAGAAGGTCTGTGGGAGAAGCTCCTGCAAGTGCGCTGAGCACGGTCCATGCGAAGATCGCGGAGGTGATGGCAAGAAGCACCCGATGGATGATCTCCTGCGAAAGTAGGGAGTACCATACCTTGTATTCATTTACAAGCCGATCTTTCGTCGCGGTGTCGACATCTAAGTCGTAGATAGGCGCGAGTGATAGTTTCCGGAACAACGGCATATCGTCCCCTTTCGTAACAAATTTCTGAAACCTATATTATCATAAGGAGTGTACGCGTCAATCATATTGCCAAAGCGAAGTCGAACACCTATACTCACGCATGATGAAAAAAGTAATCCTCGCCATTGAAACCTCTTGCGACGATACAGGAATTGCGCTCGTCGAGGCACGCGGCACGGCAAAAGCGCCGCGCTTCAAAGTCCTTAAAAATCTCGTAAGTTCGCAGATCAAGATTCATCGCCCCTTCGGCGGCGTGGTCCCCAATCTCGCAAAACGCGAGCACCTCAAAAATCTTCCGATTCTTCTCAAAAAACTTCTGGGTTCTAAGTCCTACATTCTAAGTTCTATCGACGCAATAGCGGTAACTGTGGGACCAGGACTCGAACCTGCACTATGGACCGGCATCAATTTTGCGCAGGAACTTGCCCACGAATACCAAAAACCGCTCGTGGGAAACAATCATCTCGAAGGTCATTTGTATAGTTTCTTGCTCACTCAAAAATCTATTCCCTACTCACTACTCCCTACTCTCTTTCCCGCCATTGCCCTTATCGTGAGTGGCGGCCACACGATCCTCCTCCTCATGAAAGACCTCACCCATTGGAAAAAGTTGGGCGAGACGCGCGACGATGCCGCGGGTGAAGCGTTCGACAAAGTGGCGCGGCTCCTCGGGCTCCCCTATCCCGGCGGACCGGAAATAGAAAAAACCGCTCGCCGCGGAAATCCGAGCGCCATCACCTTCCCCCGCCCGATGCTCCACGACAAGAGCTACGATTTCAGTTTTTCCGGATTAAAAACCTCTGTCCTTTATTATTTAAGAGATCAAAATCTAAAAACTTCCGCCGAAGGCCGATCCGCCTCAGGCGGAAAAAGCTTGAAGCTAAAAGCTGATACTGCGGCGTCATTCCAGCAAGCCGCAATTGACGTCCTCGTCGCGAAAACGATCCGCGCCGCGCAAGAGTTCTCCGCACGATCGATCATTCTCTGCGGCGGCGTTGCCGCGAACAAAATGCTTCGCGCCACGCTCGGCAAAGAAACAAAAAAGATGGGGCTCAACTACTTCGTCCCCGATTTTGAATACAATAACGACAACGCCGCGATGATCGCCGCCGCAGGATATATGAGCATGCTTCGCCGCAAAAAACTCCCACTCAGTGCGCGAGGCGATTTGAATATATAGCAGAAAACGCTAATCGTACGCTTTATCCCGTTTTCCGACCTTCAACACGTAGATCCCGTTTTTCTTTACATCAAAAATTATTCGATATTCTCCTATCCGGAATCGCAATTCGCCTTCTCGGTAATCGGTGAGATGATCTGCAAATGTGAGTGGATTTTTCTGTGCCGCATAAAAACGCATCTTCTCGGCAATGCGCTTTTGCACGTTGCGCGGTAACTTCTCGAACTGTTTTGCCGCGCGATGCGTGTAAAAAATATGCATTAGAAGCCGAGGCGCTTAAAAAGCTTTTCTTGAGAAATAATTTTCTTTTGCTTCGCTTCTTTTCGTGCTTCACGAATATCAAGAAGGTGTTCAAAATACGCAAAAAAAACCGCGAAACGCTCTTCGAGCTTTTTAAGCCGAATATACTCGCCTCGAGGGATAGAAATTTTTTCCTTTGTGGTCACTGTTGCCATACGTTCAATATACTCACCCCGTCCAAAAACGTCAAATCATTAAAATTCTCGCTTCGCGCCCGCGGCGACCTCGGGATATAGAATTCCCCTGCAAGAGGTGAGCGTGGACCGCATTTTCCATATTCTCGTATTCTCGAGAATATGAGAATGTGGAAAAAGGATAAAAAGTATGCGTTGATGGAAAAATCGAGTGAAATTCTCTACAATTGCCTTAATGCCCGAATCATTCGAACCCCGCTACGACCACACCTCCGAAGAGGAAAAAATCTACGGCCTCTGGGAAAAATCCGGCTACTTCAATCCGGACAAGTGCACAAAGGACGGAGTCGCCAAAAAGGATGCCGAACCGTTTTCGATTGTGCTTCCCCCGCCGAACGTGACGGGGAATTTGCACATGGGCCACGCCGCGATGCTCGTCATTGAAGACATCCTTGTCCGGATCGCGCGCATGCAGGGCAAGCGGACGGTATGGATCCCGGGGACGGATCACGCCGCAATCGCGACGCAATCAAAAGTAGAATCGGAACTCTACAAAAAAGAAAAGAAAACGCGGTATGACCTGGGGCGCGAAGAATTTCTCTCGCGCGTGGAAGAGTTTGCGCAGAAAAGCCGCGATACGATCGTACATCAGATCAAGCGCATGGGCGCTTCGGTCGACTGGAGCCGCGAGGCCTACACCCTCGACGACAAGCGAAGCGAAGCGGTGCGGACCGCATTCAAAACGATGTACGACGCCGGGCTCATCTATCGCGGCGCGCGCATCGTACACTGGGATCCGAATCTGCAGACGACCGTCTCGGACGATGAGATCGAATGGATCGAAGAAAAAACTCCGCTCTACTATTTGCAGTACGGCCCGTTCGAGATTGCGACTGCCCGCCCCGAAACGAAATTCGGCGACAAATACGTTGTGATGCATCCGGCTGATACGCGCTATAAAAAATATAAGGAGGGACAACAAATCAACCTTGAATGGATCAACGGGCCGATCACCGCGACCATCATCAAAGACGAAGCGATTGATATGGCGTTCGGCACGGGTGTGATGACGATCACCCCGTGGCACGATGCAGCGGATTTTGACATTGCAGAACGGCACAAGCTCGACAAGGAGCAAATTATTGATGAACAAGGACTGCTCCTCCCGATTGCCGGCGAGTTTGCGGGAATGCACATCAAAAAAGCCCGGCCCTTGATAGTAGAAAAGTTACAAGCGAAAGGGTTAGTAGTAAAGGTTGATGAACACTATGTGCACCACGTCGCGACCAACAGCCGCGGCGGCGGCGTGATCGAGCCGCAGATCAAGGAACAGTGGTTTGTAGACGTGAACAAAAAATTCAGCCGCGGCGGCGAGACGATGAGCTTGAAAGACCTTATGCGCCGGCCAATTGAACGCGGTGAAATTAAAATTATCCCCGAACGTTTCGAGAAAATATATTTCCACTGGATCGACAACCTCCGCGACTGGTGCATCTCGCGGCAGATCTGGTTCGGGCACAGAATTCCGGTGTGGTACCATGAGCCGCGGTGTGTGCCGAGAAAGGGACATGAGAAAGACGTGGTGCGGTGTCCGCAGATCGTCATCGCAGAAAAGAAACCGGCGTGCGAATTCTGTGACGCACAATTCGTGCAGGATCCCGACACGCTCGACACGTGGTTCTCCTCCGGCCTCTGGACATTCTCAACGCTCGGCTGGCCAGAAACAACGAACGATCTGAAGACGTATCATCCGACAAACGTTCTCGAAACCGGCTATGACATTCTTTTTTTCTGGGTCGCGCGCATGATCTTGATGAGCGAATATCTTTTGGGCGAGGCGCCGTTCAGGACCGTCTACCTCCACGGCCTCGTGCGCGACGAACAAGGGAGAAAAATGTCGAAATCAATCGGGAACGTGATTGATCCGCTCGACATGATCGAAAAATACGGCGCGGATGCAACACGGCTCTCGCTCGTGATCGGCGCCGCGCCGGGAAACGACATCAAGCTCTCCGAAGATAAAGTCCGCGGCTACCGCAACTTCGCGACGAAAATATGGAACGCCGCGCGGTTCATCGCGATGCACAAGCCCAAGAAGGCTTCAGGTTTCAAGTTTCAGGTTTCACGTGACGACCAAAAACTCTTGGACGAGCTTGCCGCGGTACAAGCGCAGGTTACAAAACACATCGAAAACTTTGAACTTCATCTTGCGGGCGAAACGCTCTATCATTACTTCTGGCACACCTTTGCGGATAAGATTATCGAAGAAACGAAGCCTCGGCTCAAAAACGGGAATGAGAAAGAGCAAGCCGCCGCGTATCATCTTCTCGAGACGATCCTCATCGAATGCCTTGTGATGCTCCATCCCTTCGCGCCCTTCGTCACCGAAGCGGTATACCAAAAATTTTTACCCGCCGAAGCTTTAGCGAAGGAGGGCCGCCCGGGCGAACTGCTGATGGTCAAACAATGGTAGGCAAGATACGAAGACGCTAAAAACAACTTTCGTATATTCGTAGTATTTCGTATTTCGTAGCCAAAACAGAAATAATGACCATACTCACCATTATCTTGGGATTGTTACCTGGCTTTGCCTGGCTCTTCTTTTATCTTCAGGAAGATCCGCATCCGGAACCGAAGCCGCTCATCGCGCTCACGTTCCTCATGGGCGCCGCATCCGCCGTCGTTGCCCTGATGCTTGAGCTGGGAAGCGGTTTTCTCCCCCTCGGCGCCGCAGGCATCGGATCCACATCGATCGTCATATTGCTGCTCTTCGCGTTCATCGAGGAAGGGCTGAAGTTCGGCGCGGCATACCTCACGGTGCACAAGCGCCCCGCATTTGACGAACCGATTGACGCGGTCATCTACACCGTCGTCGCCGCGCTCGGCTTTGCGACCGTGGAAAACCTCGGCGCCATTCACGGAGCCGGAGCGCAGACCGCGCTCATCGCGGCAGCATTCGAAACCGCTTCCTTCCGTTTTGTCGGGGCGACCCTGCTCCACACCTTGACCTCCGGCCTCATCGGCTACTACTGGGCGCTCTCGATCCGAAATTTCGGGAAGAAGGGGCTGCTGATCTTCGGCCTTGCGCTCGGCACGGTCTTGCACGCGTGCTTCAACTATCTTATACTCGAGTATGGGATATTCATCTACGCCCTTATATTCCTTGCCATCCTGGGCTTCTTTGCGTTCCACGACTTCGAGAAACTGCGGGAGAAAAGCGTGTAGGAGTAAATACCCATCAATGAATATCGAATCCTGTTGCGAATTTTCGAATAACAAATTCGGGATTCGTAAATCCGTTTAACATTCGCTATTCGTTGATGACAACACCATGAGCACATCAGAAGAAAAATTCTTTGAGCAATTGGCCGGCGTACGCGAGGGCGAAGAAAGAATAGATGCGGACGTCTCCCCCGCCGCGGAGCCGGAAGCGGAAGCCGAACTCGCGAAAGCGACCGTAGCGCCCGCGGCGCGCGCAAAGGCAGCGGCAAAAAAGGCGGGGGGAACGAAACTCGCGAGCGAAGAGAACGGGTCGGAGGGCCAGCTCACGATTGACGTGTATCAGACGCCAACGGAGATTGTAGTCGAGTCGGCAGTCGCAGGGGTAAAGCCCGACGACCTCGACATTAGCGTCTCGAGCGACTCTGTCACGATCCGCGGAGCGCGGCATCGCGAACGGGAAGTGCGGGAGGAAGATTATTTTTTCCAAGAATGCTACTGGGGCCGTTTCTCGCGATCGGTGATTCTCCCCGAAGAGGTGAATGCGGAACACGCATCAGTAGATTTCAAGGACGGCATTCTCTCGCTGCACCTTCCGAAACTGAACCGCCAGAAGGCGAAGAAGCTCAAGGTAAAAGTGGAGTGATATTGAGAATCTAGAACTTAGGACTTAGAAAGTAGACATTCTTTGTGGTATCGACTATACTCATCCGGTCCTACTAAATCCTAGGTGCTAATTTCTAAATTCTCACCATGAGAACATGCGCACGATGCGGCAAGGGATCAAAAATGGGCGGCGAGCGCCGGCTTTTGCGCGGCCACTATAATCCCGTGAACTATTCGCGCAAATATCCGAATCTCCAGTACGCGAAGGTGGACGGCGTGCGGAAGTTGATCTGCACGAACTGTATGCGGACGCTACAGAAGACAAAGCACTAATGGCATATGGCAAAGAGCTTATGGCAACGGGCTATTTGCAATATGCAATAAATTAAAGAAAAGCGGGCTATAGTATAGTGGTAATACGTACCCTTGGGGTGGGTATGTCGGCGGTTCGATTCCGCCTAGCCCGACATTAGAAAATCTTAACGAGCCGCATATCAGCGGTGAGTTTTAGATTTTCTTGTGTCCTTCGCAGAACGCTTCGGGCGGGCACGGCAAGGCTTCGGAAGGACACCTCAACTGTCGAATATACTGGACTTAGCACGAACCTTTTTTGAGGGGCAAAATTTCTGAAAGAAATTTTGCCTTGATGGATTCCGGCGGGAACAAACTGCAAATCCCCCCACCCTGTCCGCCAAAGCCTCGGCGGAGGCGGAACCCCCTTCCGCAGGGTTTGCAGAAAACAACTGGCGGGCGGCGGCGGAAAAATTAGAAACATAAACCAAAAGATAAAACAAATGATAATGTGTTTGCTCGTCCCACCCTCCCCACGAGCAAACGGCTAATTCCCTTAAAACAACAATACAGGCAAAGGCCAAAATATCAAGTAAAATAAGGGTTTTTAGATGAATTTGGCTTTTACAAGCCATTTTTTGTTGCAAATGCTTGACAGAAGTCATACTTTTGTGCTATAATGTAATTTCAAAATTAAGAAATTTGATATCTTAATTTTGAAGGTTCTTTGATAATTGAATCGTAGGAATTGATAGATTCTTGCGGAAAGAGATTTACCTATTTAATTTAGTGGTTAAATTTCTTTTCGCAAGAAAAGTTGGGGTGCTGACCATGGGAGAATAACCCTAAAATCAGTCCGTGTTGTATGGCCACGCGTCGGCGTAATGAAAGCCGATCAACATACCGAGCATCGTTCTACGCTCGTTAAAAGGAACGCTTTTCCGCATCAGACCTCTGACTTAAAGTGGCAAAGTTGTAGCTTTAAGCAAGTCCGCGGAAATGGAGATTTAAATGGCTCTTTTTTTGCACGAAGTTTTGGCGGGGTTTGAAAACCCCAAGGGTGACGGATTCGGACTTTTTAACCGCAACCGTTACCCGATGGAGAGCCTTCACGACTTTTCAGTCGTGAAGGTGAGGGACAGACCCTACACCCGTGGGTCTGAGCTTCCGAGAAAATATTTTGTCTCCGGTCGGGAGACAGAAGACTGCTGGGTCGGCGAGTGGGTGACCGGCTGCCGCACAGTTGGGCGGATTACCGAGACCATGATAGTTGATTATGAATGGCTCGGTGGGCGGGAGGACTTCACGGGCTATGCGGCGATTTATATTTCGCCGCGAGCCTGGGCACAA
>Ga0209515_10003478_pt1 | contig 22476 bp, 21 predicted proteins | sample Subgroupgradi54m_FD_187454 | JGI IMG/M metagenome (GOLD analysis project Ga0209515, IMG submission 187454) | Subsurface groundwater microbial communities from S. Glens Falls, New York, USA - GMW60B uncontaminated upgradient, 5.4 m (SPAdes)... ... | reverse complement strand
AGTAGTAGCGGCGGCGGAATTTATGCTTATTCTTCAATAGCCACACTGACCAATAGTACTATTTCCGGTAATCAGGCAAGTCACGACGGTGGCGGAATCTCTGCTTATGCTTCTGCTACAGTGGGACTTTACAATGTGACTCTCGCCAACAATACCGCGGGAGCTGGTGGAGGAGGTATTTACGGAAATGGTTTCTACGTCCGTAATACCCTAATTGCAGACAATAGCTCCGATTGCGCCGGGACCATAGACTATCTTACTTACAGCCTCATAACAGACACAACTAATTGCACCATCACCAGCGGCACTGCCATTACTGGGCCCGCTTATCTGAGCCCGTTGGGTAATTATGGTGGAACCACACAAACTCACAAACCAAAACCCATTAGTCCCGCAATCGATGGCGGCGATCCCAGTGGGTGTAAAACCGCCAGCGGCCACACCATCAACAAAGACCAGCGCGGCCATCCGCGTCATTTTGATGGTAACGGAGATGGCACCGCTGTGTGTGACATGGGGGCTTATGAAAAAAGTCTGTGACAGGGATGGAATCATCAACTGTACTGTGCCTGTAATGATACAAATTGCCTCTTAAAAACCTCAGCCCAATTTTTTGGAAAATCGGGGTTTTCAAACAAGCAATTTTTCCTTTAGTTTTATTCGATTTTATTGAAGAGATTCTTCTCAATGAGATTCCCTTTGAACCGAAGGCTTAAAGAAAAGAATATTCAACCCCCAAGCCACCAAAAATCCAACCACAACGTCGGCCAGATAGTGTTGTTTAAAAGTGAGGGTGGAAAGAGAGATGAGAATGGCAAGCACCAGAAAATAAGGGGCAAACTTGGGGCGATAGGTCCGAATTGCGAAATAGGTTAAGAAGGCATAGGTCACATGCAGCGAAGGAAAGCAATTAACCGGCGGGTTATCCAAGCGAAATAAAAAATCAATCCAGTGCATCAGCGGTTGAGGTTGCAAAGGGAGAATAGCCGGGCGTAAAGTGTACTCCACCGGATAAAAAAACCAGACCACAATATGGATGGCTATCGCCGCAAAGAAGGCCCGAACCGAGGCGATCAGGCTTTCACGGGTTTTGAGAAAAAGAAAAGCCATCACCGGGACAATATACACGAGGCAATAAATAAAAAATGTCCAAGGGAGAAAAGGAATTTTTTCCTCGCCGGGAATCAGTAAAGAATGAAACACTCCTACGCTCACCACTCGCTGGACCAAAAGAAAATAACTGACAATGAAAAAAAGAGCGAAGGCTAGAATGATGGCGATGCGTTGGACTAGGGACAATTCACCTCCACGTTATATTTTTTCCCTAAAAACTTCGGCTGTAAACATCTGAATGAGGACGCTCCCTTTTTCCCAGGCATCGGGAGGAAGCCCCGCTTTCAAACAGGTTTGAGACAAAAATGTTTCGCGGTTCCAGCGATGCTCGGTCGCCACTTGCGGCAAAAGAACTCCGCGATGATATTCTTCCGACACACAAACACCGTGGACACCCACTTTGATATCGGTCAAACGCTGAACTATTTCGAGAGAAGAGAGGACGGAAATTTCGATTTGAATTTCAGGAAGCTCGGAGAGATGAACCGGATAAAAACGAGGATCTTCGGTTGCCGCGGCAATCGCCATCTTCTGAACGGTTTTGTGAAGAGGATCTGGCGCCTCGAATTGTCCGATACACCCTCGGAGAGTGCCGCTAGACGCCGCAACGCCGGAGCGAGTGACCCGCGCCAGTGTATTTTCGTGATGCAACGTCACAAAAGCACCCCCCGGTTTTGTGAGTTCGCCGGACAAAAGATCAAAAGTGGGAATTTCTTTATCCTTCAAATAGACTTCAAGGGTCCGTCGGGCCAATTTTAATAGTTCCTCTTTTTCCTTTTCAGAAAGCATGTTTGATACTATCATGTAATTTAACAGTTTATGAACAAAAAAATTTCATTGCAGGGGAAAAACATTGTTTTAGGAGTCACCGGTGGGATTGCGGCCTATAAAGCGTGTGAGATTGTCCGGCTTTTGAGCCTTGAGGGAGCCGATATTCATGTCGTGATGACAAAAGGAGCCACCCAATTTGTAACGCCGATGACCTTTCAGGCCCTCTCTCGCAACCCAGTCAAAACCAATATTTTCGATCTGGCCCAAGAGTCCGAAATGAACCATATTCAGTTGGCTGACGAAACCGATTTGATTCTTGTCGCCCCGGCAACCGCTGATTTTATTGCCAAAGCCGCTCATGGAATTTGTGATGATCTGCTAACAACTGTTTTGTGCGCCACCAAAGCCCCCATTGTTCTTTGCCCAACGATGAATGTGAATATGTATGAAAATTCGATCACGCAGGAAAATATTTCCACCGTCAAACGACATGGAATGAAATTGATCGGCCCTGCCGCAGGCTCGCTGGCCTGTGGATGGGAAGGGTTGGGGAGAATGACGGAACCCGAAAGTATTGTGACGGAAGTGAAAAAAATTCTTCAAAGTAAAGTCCGAGCTGTCAAATAGCGATGTCCCGCCTCACCTTTCTCATCACCGCCGGCCCCACCCAAGAACCGCTGGATCCCGTTCGTTATCTCTCCAATTATTCGTCTGGAAAAATGGGATACGCACTCGCAAAGGCCTCCCAAAAAGAAGGACATCGAGTGATTTTGATTAGCGGCCCGACTTCTCTACCCATACCAAAAGGGGTGAAATTGATCCGCGTCAAAACAGCGCGGGAAATGTATCAAGCGGTTTTCAAACATTTTGCTCAAGCAGACGTGATTATCAAAACTGCGGCTGTCGCTGATTATCGACCGGCGCGCGTCTCCTTGCAAAAAATCAAGAAAACGGGAAAACCGATTTCCATCAAGCTTGTGCCCAATCCGGACATCCTCAAAAAGTTGGGACAAAAAAAGAAAAAGCACCAGCTGTTGGTCGGCTTTGCCGCCGAAACTAAAAATAGCCTCGAAAATGCCCGCAAAAAACTGATTCAAAAAAACTGTGACTGGATTGTAATGAACGACGTGGGAAAGCCGGGCATTGGTTTTGGGGCTGATGATAATGCAGTGACTCTCTTGCCACGAATGGGAAAACCTATTTGTTTACCTTGTGCTTCCAAAGAAAAAATAGCCTCTGAAATCCTCACTATTATTTTGCAAAAATAATCCCTAGCCTTCACTATCCCCTTTTGAGTATATTCGCCAACCATGTATGATTCGAAAACAATTTTCGCCGTAGTGGCATTAGCGCTGCTGGGCATCCCTTTTCTTCTAGAGCGAGGAAAACGTCTGGCTCATGGCGAAATACAGGAACTCCCCGGCACTCTTCTTTTTCTTTTTTCAATAGCCTTTGCTTTTGTTTCTTTTGCTTCTCTGACGTTGAGCGTTCTCATTCTTATTTCCTCCACACTCATTTCTTCTCTTTACAAAACCGCACGAAAAAGAGCGCACGAAAATATCGTCAGACTGACCGATCTGCGAGTCAAAAATGCCACTCTGCTGAAAAGTAAAACCGAAACACTCATACCGGTTGAAAAGTTAAAAACCGGTGACATCATTCAAATCAAGCCGGGGGAACCAATCCCCTGTGATGGTATTATTGTTACCGGCACAACAAGGGTTGATGAAGTCAATCTAACGGGAGAAACAACTCCCCTCTTTAAAACAAAAGGGGATCGAGTTTTGGCGGGCACCTTCAACCAGGATGGATCGATTCAAGTGCAACTGACCGAAGAGCTTTGCTATCATTATCTCGAGCGCATCATCGCCGAAATTAATCGCATTCAACAAGCCCCTTCTAAAAAACAAAAAAAGCTTGAGCTGGCACTCAAGATTTTAGCCGTCACGTCAACCCTTACCTCACTCGCCGTTCTCTACATTTTTGGGGTCACTCCCCCCTATTGGCAATTGGCTCTTTCAATTTTATCTCCCTTTTGTTTTGTCACCTGGTCGCAGGTTTGGCCGATGATCCACACCATCGCCTTAGGCGCCCTTTTGAAAAAAGGGGTTCTCATCAGCAAAATCGACTCCCTTCACCGTTTGGCGGGTCTCGACACTTTATTTTTCGACAAGACAGGAATTTTAACGGAGGGGGACTACCTTTATTCACAATCCTTTTTGGAATTTGGAGTGAATCAGGGAACTTTTCTCTCCGCTCTTTTTACTCTAGAAACTTACTCGAACCACCCGCTAGCCCAAGCTGTTCAAACCCACCCGTGGTATCTCGAAATTCCAAAATATGAAGTGAAAGATTTCAAAATCCATCCGGGGCTTGGCATCTGTGGCACCTTAAGTGAACGAGGAAAAAGGGAGCATTTTGTCGCCGTGGGCAATCAACGTTTCTTGCGCCGTTTTCAAATGCAAATATCGAACGGCATGCGGGAAAAAGTAGACACGCTAGAACTGATGGGAGAAACCGTTGTGCTGTGCGGCTGGAATCGCGAAGTCAAAGGATGCTTAAGTTTTTCGGATGATATTCGTCCCGACATGAAGCCGATGTTAACCGAGCTTAATGCCATGGGGATCAAGCCGGTGCTCATCACCGGAGACCACGAAGAAATGATTTCGCATCTCACCCACACCAAAGGGCTTCAAGATGTCTACATGCGATGTCTGCCGGAAGAAAAAGTGAAAAAAATAAAAAAATATCAGGACGAAAAACATCGTGTTGGTTATCTGGTCACACGCCACGATGACTTATCACTCTTGGCAACGGCCAATGCCGGCATTGTCATGCATTCCGGGCCGCACCTCCAACCCCCAACAGTGGATGCTAGCGTCATCGACGCCAGTGTCTTTGGCTCTCAATTAATTCGGGTAAGCGAACTGCTTCGCATTGCGAGAAAAACTCACCGCGCCTTAAGTCTTTCTTATGGAATCGGCGTCGGATTTACCTTGATTGCCATCGGACTCACTTTTTCAGGACTTCTCATCAAAGAAGTAGCCCCTTTCATTCCGACATTGGCCCTAGCACTCAATAGTACCGCGGCGTTGACAAGTTGTTGGGTATCAATTCGACTCAAGAAACTGGAAAAGATCTGAAAACTTTTTAAGAAAAGTAGTAACACCTGACGTATTCCCTTTAGCATCCCAACCAAAACCATAACTCGCCAAGGCCATATCCATATCGGCATTGACCGCTGTTTGGATATCAAAACGGCTATCCCCTACCAAGAGGCACTCGTGCAGAGCGACACCAAATTTCTGGGCCAAATAGAGAGCACCGGCGGGATCCGGTTTTTTGGGAAAAGCTTCGTTGCCCGAGAGAGTCTCTCGAAACCACTCTTCTCCTTTAAGGCTTGCCAATATTTTTTTGGTGAATTCTTTCGGTTTGTTGGTCAACACCACTAACGGATAAGCCTTTTTCAGATTGAGTAAGCCATCTTCCACTCCCGGATACCAAATCGTTTGATCCAAACAATGATCGTAATAATATTTTTGAAAAAACTCCAAACCCTCTTTGATGATTTTTTTATCTTGTGTATGAAACGCTTTTTCGAGAAGCTCCGTCATCCCCGATCCTACAAAACTGGCAATCGTGTCGGCAGGAAGAGGAGACAAACCCAAAACAGCGCGCGCCGCATTTGTCGCCTGGGCAATGTCTTGTTTCGAATCGATCAGCGTTCCATCCAAATCGAAAAGAAGAAGTTTATACTTTTTGTGCATGACTTTTCTGAAAAAAAGAAAGTTTACGGGTGAGAATCAAATTCAAAAACACCCAGCTCGCTCCTAATAAAAATCCGCCAACAACATCACTCATCCAGTGAACCCCCAAAAAAATTCGCGACAATCCGATGGCGGCCACTAAAAGAGCGATCCCCCACTTACTTTTTTTAGCCCAAGAATGATGAGGAAACAATTTTGCCAGAATCCAAATCATCATCCCATAGAAAACAAAACTCTCTGAAGAATGCCCGCTTGGATAAGCAAAATTTTTCCACAGGGTGTGAGGATCGAGCGCCAAAGGTCTGATACGCACAAAATAACTTTTAAGCATCACCGTTATTTTCATGGCAAGAACCACGGAAACCAAAGGCCACAGGGCTTCGCGGCGCCAGCCTCGACACAACAAATAAATTCCCAACACAACGGATAAAAATAAAATAAATTTCCAGTCCCCTAAAAAACTGATTCTCGCGTTGAGATAAAGCCATAAGGGAGATTTCCAATGGGAAATGATGTCGTAGATTTGATTGTCCACACTTCTTAAAAAATCGGTATGAAACAATAAAAAACTCCAGAGTGCAAAGAGGCCAGCACTCACCCCAAAACCGTAAACCAAGGAACGATTTCTCATCACTAAATGTTAAGGGAAAATGGATTCTAAAACAACGATTGAATATATTACGGATTAGTTTGCACGACGAAAGCCCCTACATTGTTCGTGTCCCCCACATGCAGAGAAAGCAATCCCCCTGCTTTTGTAATTTGATCGGCCGTGATGCGATAGTAGCCAATGGAAGTGGCGCCCAGCGTTGCCGAGAGAGGAAAAGAGGTGACATCATGGAGAGTAGGTCCTTGGAGATTAGTCCCACGGTTATCATCCTGTTTTGCATAAAGATCCATCCCATCGATCGGATGCCCCGTCCCCAAAAGCGACACAGCAAATTGCCCCAACAAGTTAGTAAAGGTAGCACCAATATCTTCTGTATTGCCCGTCGCTGAATTCACAATATTTTCTACTCCCACTTTATCGTTATTTTCAAAACGGGCTAGAAAGTCAGCTCCGGATGTTGCGGGATCCGAGCCTGTTAACAGTTGCTTTTTGGCTAACTCATACATCAAACGGAAAAAGAGAAAGGACCCTCCTCTTTGAGTCAACGAAGCGCCGCAAGTAAAACAAATCGAATCAGTCTGATCCAAAAAGCGAGATACACGTGAAGCATTTTCGGGACCAACACTGATCACTGGAGGAAGTCCTCCATCAGAGCCTACGGTTCCGGTTGTCGGCTGACCATCCAATCCAATAATACTGGGAATCCCCTCTGCAAAATGCGAGGCCGCTTCATTCCAGGCCGGCTTTTCAGGAGAGCCGTGATTGACTAACACATGCATATTATAACTCATGACATGTTGAAATTCGTGGAGAGGAACAACCCAAAAATTACTTTGATAAAATCCATGCTTAATGACAGGGCCCTTGCTTCCTTGATCATCCGGCACTAACATTTGAAGCGCCTCTCCATCTTTCGACAATAACCCTGCACTAAAATAGGCGGTCACAATTCCACCGCTGGCCGCGCCTATTTTGGCCGCGCCTATTTGGTTCACGGTTGATGTAAAATGAAGAATAACTCGGCCATTACCATCCACATCCGATGGCATCGCATGGAACAGAGCCTCCTCGGCGGGAATATAAAAATCAACCTTGTTACACATCTCAATAACATCTTGATCGGACATCAAAGAAACCGCATCGTTGTCGCGCCAGCATTCAAGATTAGGGGTAATGGCAATGAGTGTGGAGGTAGTTGTTACCGTGGTCGACGTGCTGGTCAAAGAATTATACACTTCGAAGTTACGTACCGCTCCCAAAGCAGGAGTGGGATTGATTTTTGTCGCCCCCAACATTCTAACAGTTGAGCTAGAGTTAGAATTCGATAAACTTTCTTCCTGTTCACGCAACATCTGATGAAAATCTTCCGTGACATTTTCATCAACGTCATCAGAAATCTCTCCCGTATCGTCAACAGAAATGTTGTTTGTTAAACCACTGAGATGAGAAGAATCATTAACACTTGCTAATCCGATACTATTACCGGAGGAACCATCTTCACTATAAGAATAAACCCCCAAAATATATTCTTCTGTCCCCTTCAAACTTCCAAAAGAAACACGAGCATCTCCCGAACTGGAATCGATGGTCAAAGCGGATACCCCCTCCCCTGCAAGACTTTGACCTGAAGAGTCGGTGCTTGCATCTCCTGTGCTCGAATCTCCTGTACTTGCTGTGCCTGTATTATTTAACGAAGAACTAGATAAGCTACCACAAGCTCCCAAACTCAGGATCAAAAAGCTCAAAAACAAGAACTGCTTAGTCCCACGCTCCATGACCCCTCCATAACCTTAACTGTTGAGAAATTTACTGGCTCTAGTAGTGCTATTCGCAAAGGTCATGCCACAGGTCGTAAAATATAAATTAACTAATAATTTCAATACTTTAAATTGTTATATGAAGAAAGATTTCGGATATTAAGGGTTAAAAAATACCCCTGAATTTATTGAAACACAATCGTGTTGACGTGGTCCTAGAGACTAAGTCTTTAAATTTAAACGTTTTTTTAAAATAAAGAAGAATGAATATTTTTTATTATTAAAATGGGAAAAGGATGGAATCTTGACAAAAATCATAGGAGTCCCTAGGTACTTAGAAATGCACTCGCGCTATAAAGCCTTCCATGATGAAATTAAGAGGCAATTTGGAGAAAAAATATTCCGGGTAACCGTAAACGCCGGAATGACCTGCCCCAATATCGATGGAACGCGAGCCAAAGGGGGATGCACTTTCTGTCAGGATGCTTCTTACCTGGGGGCCAGCTTCGAAAAAGGGGCAACGGTGAGTCAACAAATCGAGCAGGGAATGTCTTACGTGGGGCGCCGACATGGCACGGAAAAATTTTTTGTCTATTTCCAAAACGGAACCAACACACATGCTCCAGTAGAGGTTCTTCGTAAATTATTTGATGAAGCTTTGTCGTTTCCGAATGTCGCCGGCCTCTTTATCGCCACCCGTCCCGATTCTTTGGGAAACGAAGTGCTCGATCTGTTGGAGGAGATCAATTCCAAAACTTATTTGTGGATCGAACTCGGACTTCAATCTCATCGAAACGATATTTTAGCGGCTATCAACCGCGCCCACACGGTTGAGGAATTTGAAGACGGGGTGCGTCTTCTTCATCAACGAAAAATCCGCGTGGGTGCACACGTGATCTTGGGGCTTCCACAAGAAACTGATGAAGATACCATTCAAAAAGCGCTAACCATCAACCGACTCCCGTTGGAAGGAATTAAAATTCACAACCTCGTTGTCTTCCGCAAAACTGTCTTGGAAAAACAGTATCACGAAGGAAAATATACTCCCCTTTCCCTGGAACATTACTCTAAACTTTGTGTCGATTTCTTGGAACATCTCAGACCCGACATTTTGATCGAACGTCTCAATGCCCACGGCCCCCGCGAACAAACAGTCGCCCCCGAATGGTCGATCAATAAATTTTTGGCATTAAATGCGGTTCATGCGGAGCTCGAAAAACGGGATACTTGGCAGGGGAAAAAATATTTTTGCATTTAATCCTCAAAAAATTTAACCAAGGCCTCGTGATTTGACCTGGCATCTTCAAACCCAAGCTCGAGAAGTTTTTTGATGTAACTGGGAATAAATAAAATAAACGACAAAAATTCTTGTCCCCTTCTCAAATCCACATCCAAAAGACGAAACAAAACTTTTTCAAACGTAGTTAGATTTTTTCGAATGAGTTGGGAATCGATGGCGCACTCGGCAAATATTTCCCGGATATCTCGACTGGGAAAAATGGTGGTCACTTCCAACTTTTTGAATTGGTGACCTGGAACATCTCTTCTTCCCGCTTTTTCGATCACCCTCTCGTTAAAATGTGTTAAAAAATCAGGACCACACACCGCTTCTCCTCCTTCAATAATGCTATTGATCCGTGACATTTGTTCAAGATCGTATTCGAGCCGATCGAGAAAAATAGAATTGAGCACCTTGCCGATCACTTCCCCCATGGTAGGCACAGCAAACGTATCGTGAACAGGAGTATTGTCTTTCTGCTCGGCCCGCTCGCTTTCATGATGCAGACCTATGACCAACACTTTCTCGGCTCCCAGTTGGACCGCGGGCGACAGAGGAGTATTGAGTCGCAGGCCACCGTCACAATAATAATGTCCATCAACCCGTACAGTCGGGAAAACCAGGGGAATAGCGGCAGAGGCCATGGCATGCTCGGTTTCTAAGGTAACAAAATTAGCACGATGCCGTCCCGTATAAAAAACGGAAGGATTTTTTTCGATGAAAAGTTCCATCTTGCCGGTATGCACGTTAGTGGCAATAACACTAACCGCTTCAGGCGATCCTTTTTGAATGTTAAGACTGATTTGTTTCCACGGAATAACCCGACGCAGATAACGAGGCAAAGGAGAGGTATCGAGAAAACCATTAAAATGAAAACGTTTGGGAGAAGTCACCGGGGCATCGGGAGAACCACGAAAAATATTTCCCAATATTCCGCCAACCCCTCGCCCCATGAGATTGGCCAGACCGATGACTCCTCGTCGATAAATGTCGTCTTGCCTTATCTCCTGCCAAATTTCCAAGATTTTTTTCCCCTGATGTTCCAAGTTATGGTTGAAGGCGGCCAAAAAACAGGTGTTGATGGCCCCAACAGAAGAACCACACAAAATATCGAAAGGACGCTTGAAAGCTAAATCTCTCGGAAAGTGTTGGCTACGAATATAGGCAACAACTCCAGCCTCATACGCTCCCCGAGCCCCACCACCGGAAAGAACAAGGGCTAATTTTTTTTTGGGTGGATCAGTCACAAATGTCGGGGAGACAGGATTCGAACCTGCGACTCCCTGCTCCCAAAGCAGGTACTCTAGCCGGGCTGAGTTACTCCCCGAATGTTCAAGGCATTAAAATAGCCGAACTAGCGCGTCCGGGCAAGAACATCCTTGACGACGTTACGACGCAGAATAGCCGAAGCCGTTAACACTCCACCAAAGAGAGCGCCGGTTACTCCATCGGAAACAATATCCTGACCGGTCAAAAAAAGATTTTGGATGGGGGTGTGCGGCCTCAGCCAACGAAGTCGAAAGCGCTCGGGCGTGTGATCGATTCCATAAATTTCGCCATTTTGGTAATTACAAAAGTGACGCGTCGAAAGAGGGGTGGAAAGTTCGTAATGATCGATTTTTCCTTTTACTTGCGGCACAAAACGATAAAGTTGTTCGAGCAACCGTTCAGACAATTTTTCCTTGTAGGCTTCATAGTCCTCCCCTCTTTTCATCCATGGTTTATCTTCCCATTTTTTAAACCAATCGTAAGGAACAAAACCGATAACCTCAATGGTGGATCTGCCCGGAAAACGTTTGTCCCAACTTGGATCTTTGGCGGAAGGAAAAGAAATATAAGTAACCGGAAGCGGCCCTTCCGGATTAGCCAGATAACGACGAATATTTTCGTCGTGATCGTAATCGGGATAAATCCAATAATTGGCTTGGCCTAACTTAAGATCTGCCGTCGAATGGCGCAGCCCCACATAAAGACAAATATGAGCCAGAGACGAATGAACTTTTAAAAGCTTTTTTTGTAGATTGAAACGTGAAGAAATTTTTTCTGGAAGCAGACGACCAAAAGTATTAATGACACCGGCATCACTCACCACTTTTTTGGCTTTTATTTCATCACCATTGGCCAGACGAACTCCAACGGCCTTATTTCCATCGACAAGAATTTCACGAACATCGGCACGCACTAAAATTTTTCCCCCCGATTTTTCAATCACGGGAGCGATGGTGGCTGCAATCTGGCTGGATCCTCCGATCGGATAATTTCCTCCATCGAAATAATGTTTGGCGATCATGGCATGAATGGCAAAGCTGCTCTGAGAAGGGGGAAGCCCATAGTCGCCATATTGAGAGGTTAACACTCCGATAAGTTTTTTATTTTTGGTAAGCTTTGATAGAACCTGTAAAGTAGTCTGGTCCGAAAATTCCAAAAATTTGGATCTGAGAAAAGGGGAAGCCAAATAGCCAACGGCTGGCGACAAAGCTTTTTCTCCAAAAAAATTCTTAGAATTTCCGGCGGCTTCACTTACCAAGGAAATATATTTTTTGATCGCCTCTCGTTCATCAGGAAAATAATTTTGGAGCTTTTCGCTAAACTGTTTTTTTCCGGCAACAAACTCGTAAGACTCCTCCCCTGCTGGCCCAAAAGATATTTTGTCATAAACATCCGGCATCAGACTCCATTGCAACGCCCCATCGGTGATATCATCAAAGAGAAGACGAAGAATGGAATTTTTTCGGTGAACTTCTCCAATGTAATGAAGCCCCACATCCCACTCATACCCTTTGCGACTAAAAGTGTGGGTAAACCCTCCCGCCACATAATGTCGTTCCAATACCAAAACTTTTTGGCCTTCTTTGGCCAACAAAGCCGCTGTTGCCAAGCCCCCAATGCCTGAGCCGATGACAATCGTGTCGTAGGGGCCATCGAGTTTATCTGATTTATAAAGAGTCACGAGGCAATGTTTGCAAGAAGAGCCGATACGCCTAAATCTTTTTGTGATTTGATCCGAATCGAAAAACGTTGTTTGGGATTGGAAAGATGTTCGAGGCTATACCCGCCCATTCCAAAAATTGAAATGCAGAATTTGTCTAATTCGGGTTTGAAGCTCTGAAAAGTTTGGGAAGTGTTGGGCGCCAACGCACGATCGTTCACGATCAGCTGAAGTTCGGAAGTTTTAAAAGAAATTTTACCGCCAAACACCGGATCTTTTTCCAAGCGCTCGGCCCCTTTCAGTGTTGCCGCGAGAGAGCGCTTCAGTTTTTCGTGATTGCTCCCCTCCTCCACTCTTTTTCGGCTGTAGAGCAGCCCTCTTTTCCGATCGGAATCATCAAGCGCAAAATCGGCATAATGCCCCACCAAAAGAGTGATGGGACCATCGTGCACATGTTGATAGTCGGCCACATCGATAAAAATTTCGGGACTGTCAGGGATCCAAGTATTGAAAACGCGAAAAAAATCATCGGGCTTGGCGCTCGCCGGATCTTTAAAAAAGATTTTCCAATTTATTTTTTGCAAATTCATTTTTTTATATTTCTTTATAGGGTAACCGATGAATCCTTGGGAGCCATACTCATGCGAATATTGCAGGAATATGCTGCCTCGATGAATAATGACGATTCTTCAATCAGTTTATGTGTTTTGTCTGAGTCAAACTTCGACAAATCGGCTTTTTGGGTGGCAAAAAGAAATTGTTGGAATTTTGCCCCGGCAAAAGGATCGTTAAAAAGTTGCGTGTCGCAAAAACGGGTTGTAAATTCGGAAACAATCGCATTGGGATCGTCCGAAACATCAGGGTTTGGCCCTTTGATCAAACCTTGTGCGGCGGTGAGCATCGCCTTGTAAGCCAATTTGGCCGCCTCGACAACTTTGCCGGAGTCCAACAAAACCTGCGCTTCAAAATTTTCGCGGTCAGCGGCTTTTAATCCAAATTCGACGAGTGAAACAATTTCGCCAGCGCATTCCCCTTTGCCGATATCGTTCGTCGTAAATTCGCGAACACTCCCCCAGTCGACATAATAAGATTTGTCTTTTTCGTAAGGAGGGACTTCCATCAAATCGGCTAGAGATTTTTTCAATTCCACTTTTCCCAAACGCTTGATGTAAGTTTGAAAAGTTTCCCCCGTCTCGCGCCCTTTCAAATACATTTCGGTCAAACGATCAACCGTTTTTGGAATAGCTTTTGATGGAATTCCTCCAACTGGAAGACCATACGCCCCAGCGTTATCCCGTGTTTGTCCACCAATAACCAGTTGAAAATGGGGCACCACATAGTTGCCCGCTTTTCGGCTGATGCCGTAAAAACCGATGTCCGCCACATGTTGTTGTCCGCACGAATTAAAACAGCCGGAAACTTTGATGTGAAGGTTTTTAACCGCTTCTTCCATTTGGAAACTTTTTTCGGCGAGATGATCGCGCAACACGCCCGCCAACCCGCGCGATGCCGAAATGCCGAGCTTGCAGGTGTCGGTCCCAGGACAAGCGGTGACGTCGACAATGGTTCCCGCAAACGGTTCGACCAGATCGATCGGTTTTAATTCGGTGTAGAGCGGATAAAGATCTTTTCCCGAAACCCAACGGAGCACAATATTTTGATCAACCGACGTGCGTACCGAATCTCCTACATACTTGCGGACAACATCCGCGAATTGCCTCATTTGGTTCGACGTGATGTCTCCCAACGGAAGAGAAATTTTCACCACATAATATCCCTTTTGCCGCTGACCGCTGACATTGGCGGCGCGCCAGCGAATGAAATCGGGATCAGTCACAGTCGCCTCTTCAGAAGCGGGTTTGAGAGCTGTTTCAATAAATTTATCTTGGCGAGCCAAAAATTCGGTCCAGCGGGCATCCGGCTTGAGTTTGGCTTTTTCCGCAAGAACTTCTTGTTTGAATTTTTCGATTCCCCAATCGTTGACTAAAAATTTGATGCGGGCACGATTGCGGTTTTTCTTTTCGCCATAGCGGGCAAAAATTCGGGAGATGGCTTGCGTGTAAGGCAAAAATTCTTCGACGGAAATAAATTCATCAAAAAGTTTAGCTTGATAAGGAACAGCACCCAACCCTCCCCCCACATACATTTCAAAACCAAAACGTTCTTTGGGGACACCGTCCCGACCATTTTCCACTTTCTTGGCGGCAATAAAACCGAGATCGTGCAAACGAACCAACGCGCACGCGGAGGCTTTGCAACCTGAAAAAGCAATTTTGAATTTTCGTCCAAAATCCTGAACATCGGGATGCCCCAGCAAATAGCGGAATGCCGCATCGGCATAGGGAGTTGTGTCAAACTGCTCGTCGGGACAAACTCCGGCATAGGGACACGCGGTGACATTACGCACCGAATTTCCGCAAGCTTCGCGCGTGGTAATTCCCACCTTTGCTAGCCTACGAAAAAGGCTGGGGGTGTCTTCGATGTGAACGTAATGAAGTTGAATATCTTGGCGTGTGGTGACGTGACAGATTGAGTCGGAATATTCTTCCCCCAAATCGGCCAGCACATCCATTTGATCAGGCGTCATTCCTCCCCAGGGGATTTTGATCCGTTCCATCCCGGGGGCATTCCATAAAGTCATCGGCCCTTTGGTCAGTTGAGGATCAGGAAAACCAACTTCGCGACTTTCTTTTCCGTCGTGACGGTGGCCGTTGTCGTAGCGCTGACCATAAGCCCCGCGGCGCAGACGGCTCTCGGCAAAAACTTTGTCTTCGATTTTCCCCTGTTTTTTGAGGAAAAGTTCGGTTTCGTAATCGCTAATTTCTTTTTCCCAATCGGCCGGCATCTCTCCAGTCAGCTTCTTTTTCCAAAGGGTAGCTGACTCCGATCCTTCGATATTTTTTGATTTTTGCGTCATGAGAAAGTCACCTTATAAAAGCCAAGTTCTCTTGTCAACTCTTGTCAACCCTTGTCAGTACCGCATCAAAACCAGGTGATGATTGGCGAACCCGGTCAAATAGATTTTGTTTTGAAAAATTTGCATCGAAGCGGCTTGAACGGGACCGGCATGAGGCTCTAGTGGAAACGAAGAATCTAATTTCCCATCACGACTGTATTGTGCAATTGCAAAACCAGAAAATTTATCCTTTCTATTGGACTGATATTCTCCCACCGCCACAATAGAGCCATCCTCCTTGACTGATAAATCGTGGATGATATCGACTCCTCCAAAAAAATCAGTGGTCACAAATCCGTTGGACCCAAAAGATAAGTCGGATTTTCCATCAGACGTTAGCCGTGTCAAAAAGAAATTGGGATTGTTGCTTTTTTCTTTTTCCAAATATCCCGCGGCTAAAACCTTCCCATCGTTTTGGAGAATAAGGGAGGAACAAACGCTTCGATCGCCTGGATGAGTCCAGATCCACTCGCGTTGACCGTGACTGGAGTAGCGAGCAACGGCGCATTGATCCTGTCCACTTGAATTCTGGATGGAACCAGCCGCTAAAATTTTCCCGTCGGGCTGGATGGTAACGCCATAGAGGCGATCCACGGCGCTGAAATTTTCACGGACCCATCCTGACTGCCCAAAACTTGCATCGATTAAACCATCGGGTAAAAACTGGGCCATTAAAAAATCCTGGTCTTTTCCTCCGGCAAATCCCACCGCCACAAATTTTCCATCCGGCTTGCGAGCTAGAAAATGGATTTCAAGCTGACCTTCACTCTTAAGTTTTGGCTTAGTATATCCGGCCGTGACAAACGGTTCGTCCAATTTTCCATTTGCAAGAACACGAACCAAAACCAATGCTGATCTCCCATGTTTGGAGCTATACCCTGCAAGCACGATCTTACCGTCAGGTTGCAAAACCATACCATACACACGGTCGCGACCATGCTCGAAATCGAGAACTGATTTTCCTTGGTTGCCAAATGAAGTATCGAGATGTCCGTTGGCTTGATAACGCAGAAGAACAAAGTCGGCTTTGCTTTGATAATCGGCCGTTGCCGCAACAACAATTTTTCCATCCGGCTGCACACGGACGATCTCGCCACGGTCATCAAAGTGATGACTCAAGGATAAAAAAAGGAGAAAAGGAAGAAGCCCCTTCACTTCACATCCAAAAGCTCGATATCGAAAATAAGATTGGCATTCGGAGGAATCACATCACCAGCACCGGAAGCGCCGTAAGCAAGGCTTGGAGGAATCATCAAGGTGCGTTTGCCGCCAACCTTCATTCCCACAACGCCTTCATCCCATCCTTTAATGACGTGGCTAGCCCCGAGCAAGAAATCAAACGGCTCGCCATGTTCCAACGTGCTATCAAATTTTTTGCCGTGCACCCCCTTATTATCGAGCCAGCCGGTGTAATTCACTTTCACATTTTTTCCAGCAATCGCCTCGACCCCAGTCCCCACTTTAACATCTTCATACTTAAGACCACTGGCGGTGGTTGTAAGCGCGGCTTGAACCCTAAAACTTCCTCCCATCATTAAAAGTATCAAACCAAACAAGAACGATATTTTTTTCATTTTTTCCATAAAAGTTTCTCCTTTATTGATAAATTTGGAATATCTTTTTATCCGAAATTTCAAAAAATTCCAATGATAAAATTTTATTAATATCAATTGGTGATCCACTTCATACTTTTGTCCTCTGATTATTCCTCCGGCACCCACTCACCAAAATTTGCCAGATAAAGTTTGAAATATCCTTGCGATTGCGACATTTCTTCCAAAAGTGTGCGAGCGTTAGTTACCAATTGTTGTTCTTTTTCCAGCGTGAGTTCTCCCGTCATCACGCGCGTACGCAAAAAAATAAAATAGGTGTCCATCGCGTCGGCCAGACAGTAGTCGTCAATGGCAAATTGTTGGCCACTTTCGTACAACCCCTGCACATCCTCCCCTTTCGTCCCTATCTTTCCCGGCTTACCGAGGAGTTTTGAAAAAAAATTCAATCCCCCTTGCCAACGGATCGCTCCGTGATTGGTGAAAAAATCGTGAAGGTCGAGATGACTTCCTTCGGCAAAACGGTAACGGGTTCCAAACTGTTTGAAGTGACGCTCGTGAATTTTGATGCCCAATTGAAACGCCCACAATTCCAACAGCCGAACGTCATATCCCTTGCCATTAAAATCAACCAGAATGGGATTTTTGTGATTATAAATGTCCCAAAACTCGCGGACAATGGCCGCAGAAGTTTTTTGTTCTCCTCCCAAAAGTTTAATTTTTATAATCGAAAAATCGCTGGCTACCCCTACTGCCGCCAAGGATACCGGTTTGTGGAAAGCGGCGTTTACAAATGTTTTTCCATCCTTGGCTAATTCCTCGACTTGCTTTTTGTAGGCGTCGTCATCGGATAAATTTTCTCCAGCGTATAAAACTTTGTTGAGAAGTTTTTTGTTCACCACCGATTCGATGTCGTAGATGAAATATTTCAAAGTCATGGAGGTCACATTATATAATCGCCCGGACATTTTCCATTTTTAAATCGTCAATCGCTTCCGTAAGACCGGTGAGGGTTAGCGGGTGCATCTTGATCAAACGTCGGATAGAAGCAATGGTGGGATGATCCCACAAACGTTCCGGCTCGGGGTTAAGCCAGACAGCGGAAGAAAAGTGATCTTTGATTTTTTTCAGCCATTCAATTCCAGCTGTTGGTTCTTCCTCCCAATAATCGATGGCTCCCCCTTGCGCAAAAAGTTCGTAAGGGTGCATGCAGGCATCGCCCACAAGGATCACGCGAAAACTGCCCCTGAACTTGTGAAACAGGTCGGCGGTGGGGATCGATTCGTTGCGAGACATGTCGGTGTAGACTTTGGAATAAATGCAATTGTGAAAATAATAATGATGAAACGCTTTGAAGTGAGTCAGACTATGCGCCGCCGAAAAAAGAGCCTCGACCAGCTCGGCGTACGGGTCCATCGTGCCACCGACATCCATTAATAATAAAAGTTCCGTCTGATTTTTCCGTGGCGGTTCAAAAACCAGTTCGATATCGCCCGCATTCTTGCAAGTCTTGTCGATTGTTTTTTCTATTTTCAACTCGCTGGCCATCCCTTCGTACCCTAATTTGCGAAGTCTCTTCAACGCCACCTTAAACTGACGCGTATCCAGCACACGGTCGTTGCGATAATTGGCAAAACGTCTCTCCTCCGCCACTTTCACCGCCATTCGCCCACCCCCCGGGCCGCCGATTCGGATACCGGAAGGATGCGCGCCCGAATGACCAAACGGTGACGTACCACCAGTTCCGATCCAACGATTGCCGCCATGATGTTCTTCCAATTGATCTTTCAACCGTTCCAAAAATTTCTGGCGAAGTTCGGCTAACGTGAGCGGATCGATCTCGGGCATTTGCGGCCTAAGTGCCGGATCAACTTGTTTGTTCAACCAATCCAAAATTTCTTTTCGAACATCCAGTTCCCCTTCTTTTCCCTTAAAGCAAAACAGAAAGGCTTGATCGTAAAGATCGAACAAATCTTCGGATTTGATAAGAACGGAACGGGCAAGATAATAGAAATTGGTTAGAGAGGATTCCTCCAAATTTTTAGAGAGAACCTCCATGAGGGTGAGCCACTCTTGAGTACCCACCGGCACTTTGAGGGCTCGTAATGTGTAGAGAAATGGAAGTAACATAACTGCTATCGTCACCCCGCACTTGATGCGGGGTCCAAACTGGATGCCGCATCAAGTGCGGCATGACGGTTAATTCAATACCGACTTTGACTTGATGAAGGAATCCGCAAATCCTCTTCCTTTTTAATCAGACATCCGATGAGAGGAATTTCTTTTTCGAACTTGGCCAGATCGAGCCCCATTGCAACCAGCGCGTGAATCCAATCGATCAATTCGGAAGTGGAGGGAGGTTTGCGTAAATGTTTTTGCGAGCGGATTTCATAAAATTTTGCAAGCGCCGCTTTCACCACTTTGTTTTCGAGATCGGGAAAATGAACTTTGACAATTTGAGTCATCAATTCTTTGTCGGGAAATTCGATGTAATGAAAAACACAGCGCCGCAAAAAAGCATCGGGCAATTCTTTTTCGGAATTGGAGGTGATAACCACCATCGGGCGATGTTTGGTGACAATTTCTTCGCCGGTTTCAGGAATGTAGAATCGCATTTCGTCCAATTCAGCCAAAAGATCGTTTGGAAATTCAATATCCGCTTTGTCAATTTCGTCGATCAGCAAAACAACTGGATTCTCGGCAATAAACGCCTCCCCCATTTTTCCCAACTTGATGTAGCGCTTGATGTCGCGGACATTGCCGTCGCCAAAGCGGCTGTCGTTCAAACGCTGAACGGTGTCGTAGACATACAAACCTTCTTGCGCTTTGGTTGTCGACTTAACATTCCATCGCAACAAAGGACGGTTTATCGATTGAGCAATCGATTGCGCCAGCAAAGTTTTTCCCGTTCCCGGTTCTCCCTTAAGAAGAAGCGGACGCTTGATCGCCAGCGAAACATTGACAACCTGTTTCAAGTCGTTGCTGGCGACGTAATCGGATGTGCCTTTGTAAGATTGTGTCATGTTGATATCTCCACAAAAATATCCTCCCCTTCAATTTTGCAAGAATAGGTTTTAATTTTTTCGCCGGGAATGTCGGGGCACTCGCCGGTCACCACATCAAACTGCCACGAATGCCACGGACAAGTCACCACCGTCCCGTTCAAATCCCCTTCCCCCAAAGGTCCGCCGCGATGCGGGCAACTGTTATCAACCACACAAAACTTTCCATCGATATTGAAAACGGCAAGCACTTCGCTACCAGACTGGACAACTTTTCCGCTGTTTGGCGAGATGTCGGATGTTTTGGCAACTTTGATCATAAGTGTATTCCTTCATTCCGCAATCCAGACGGGGAAGTCAAGCAAAATGAATGGTCATTCATTTTTTACTTGCAGTTTCGGTGAAAGGGATTACCATTTCTAAATCATGATTTCATTCGATCTCCCCGCCATTCAAAAAATTTCTGAAAATACAATCGCCAAAGTTTTGGGAATTGAAATTGTGGAAGTGGCCCAAGGGCGCGTTGTCGGCACCATGCCGGTGGATAAGCGCACACATCAACCGTTGGGACTGCTTCACGGAGGGGCCTCCATGACATTGGCGGAAACATTGGCCAGCCTGGGCGGATGGTATTTGGTGGCGGCTGAGGGGAAAGTGGTGGTGGGACAAGAAATCAACGCCAACCATATGCGATCGGTAAAATCGGGCAAAGTCACGGGAGTCGCGGAAGTCTTGCATGCTGGAAAAACTTCGCAAGTGTGGGAAATTAAAATTACGGATGAAAATAAAAAACTCATTTGTGTTTCCCGTTGCACGTTGGCAGTGGTGACGACCGAAGGGCATGGCGTAAGCAGCCCTGAGGAAGTGGTAGAAGCATTAAGCGGAAACCACAAGCGTAAGGAATAATTATGTCCAAAACTCACGACGTCTTAAACCAACCTCCCCCTCTGGTTAACTTTAATCTCTACACGACGGATCTCGTCTTAATGGAAGCGGTCAAGCGCGAAGGGGCTTCTTGGGCCGAGGAAAAATTAAAAAAATTCGGCGCCCTGATGGGAAGTGCGGAAGTGATCGACTGGGGACGCGTTGCCAATGAAAACAAACCGATTCTTCACACGCACGACCGTTTTGGAAACCGGATCGATCAAGTTGAGTTTCATCCCGCCTGGCACGAACTGATGAAACTTTCCATGGAATATGGAATTCACACTTCGCCATGGAGTGACCCGAAATCGGGCGCCCACGTTGCCCGCGCGGCAGTGATGATGTTGGATGGCGAAAACGAATATGGCCATGGTTGCCCCATTTCCATGACCTACGCGGTTGTTCCAGCACTACGGAAACAACCCAACGTTTTCAAACAATGGGAAAAAAATCTTTTCACCAACACTTACGATCCCCGATTTCTCCCTCATTCCCAAAAAAAGGGGGTTCTCATGGGAATGGCGATGACCGAAAAACAGGGAGGCTCGGATGTCCGTGCCAACACAACGCAAGCGGTCCCTATCGGAAAAAATGGACCTGGCGAAGAATATTTACTGACCGGCCACAAATGGTTTTGTTCGGCGCCGATGAACGACGCGTTTCTCACCCTCGCCCAGGCCCCTGGTGGGCTTTCCTGTTTTTTGCTTCCGCGCTTTAAACCAGATGGCACAAAAAACAATTTTTTCATTCAACGATTAAAAGACAAATTAGGCAATCGCTCCAACGCCTCTAGCGAAATTGAGCTTGAAAACGCCTGGGCGCAAATGGTGGGCGAAGAAGGGCGCGGGGTGCCAACGATCATCGAAATGGCCAATCACACCCGCCTCGATTGCGTCATTGGATCGACAGCGATGGCAAGACAAGCGATAATTCAAGCGATCCATCATTGCAATCACCGCGAAGCCTTCGGGAAAAAACTGGTCGAACAATCGTTGATGAAAAATGTTCTCGCCGACTTGAGTATAGAGTCGGAAGCGATGACTGTTTTAATGATGCGTCTCGCACGGGCGTACGATTATCGAGGAACCGAATCCAGCTTGGAGCTCCCCTTCCGCCGCATCGCGACGGCGATTTCAAAATATTGGATTTGCAAACGGGCACCGACGGTGGTCGGTGAAGCCTTGGAATGCTTAGGGGGCGGGGGCTACGTTGAGGAATCAATACTTCCCCGCCTCTACCGCGACACGCCACTCAACTCCATCTGGGAAGGTTCGGGAAATGTAATTTGTTTGGATGTTTTGCGAGCGTTAAAAAAAGAAGAAGGAACCCTTCAAGCACTCATGACCGAAATTAATTTGGGAGTTGGCTCTGACAAGCGACTAGATATTTTTGTCGAAAAATTATCGGCGGAGCTGAAAAATCCAGCGGATATCGAAATCCGTGCACGTCATTTAGTGGAACAAATCGGTTTGGCGCTTCAAGGATCCCTTCTCGTTCGCTTCTCTTCACAAGAAGTGGCAGATGCTTTTTGCGCCTCGCGACTGGACAACCGGAGCGGACACACGTTTGGGACGCTCCCCGCTTCTACCGATTTTTCGAAAATAATTCGACAATCGTTTGAGTTTTGACATGAACAACACTCTTCTTAAAAAACGACAGCAAGATATCATCCAGCTTTTCAACACCGCTCCCATCAAGCACGTTTATGGAATGGCGCTTAGCTACAACGACCAGGGAAATGCCGTCTTCGATCTCCCCTACAACCCCAACTTCGATCATGCTCTTCACGGAATCCACGGCGGAGCCATCGCGACTCTT
>Ga0209515_10003477_pt1 | contig 22486 bp, 27 predicted proteins | sample Subgroupgradi54m_FD_187454 | JGI IMG/M metagenome (GOLD analysis project Ga0209515, IMG submission 187454) | Subsurface groundwater microbial communities from S. Glens Falls, New York, USA - GMW60B uncontaminated upgradient, 5.4 m (SPAdes)... ... | reverse complement strand
TGGTGTCAATAATTGTGGTTAATTGGAAATGCAAAGCATTTCTAATTTCTCAGAAATTGTTGTTACAATTTCTAAGACTTGAGCATGTTAGAAATATACCACCTGTAAGATTCGCAGGTGGGATACTCCACTGGTTGTATAAACCAGTGGTATATTTCAAACATATTAATGATTTAATTGAAGAGTAATTGACTTTTTCGTCTCATACCTATATTCTTTAAACAATAATACTTTATATAGGTAAACTCTTCATTAGTATTTAATTTTATTATTTGTCCTAACAAAGTAGTTAATGGGGTGTTTTATAATGTCAAAGAAAGAATATGTTGCAAAAAAAGATGAATCTTCTGATAAAAGTGTACAGCCTGATAAACACAGTCAATCTGATAAAATTGCGCAATCAAATCCTGAAAAATCAACTCCTGAACAGCAAATTTCTGCAGTGAGTGCGCAGCAAATGCAGCTTCCCAAAGAAGTGCAGGAAAAATTAAATGTTATTCGAGAAAAACTCGATGTTTTCAAGAAAAAAGTGCTTGAAAAATTTGACAAGTATATTTCTGCAATTGCATTATTACCTCCTGAAAAAGTTGATGAAAATAAGAAAGGGGATACGGAGAAAATAAATATTCTTGTTTTAGTTGATGATTCTGACTCGCAAAAAATGACTAAAGAAGAGTTAAAAGCAAAACTTTCTGCAATTATTGAAAGCATTGCAAAAGAAGTTGACAAGCATTTAACACCGCAAACAGTAATTCTTTCTGAAGTATGGCAAAGCTGTTTTGATGCTAAATATGATCTGCTTGAAATTATTCGATTATCTGCTCCAGTTCATGACACAGGAATGCTCGCTGCAATTAAAATTGCAGAAATTCATAAAACAATGGTGTTGAAAAAGTTCGAAAAATATATTGTCAGCTATGTTTTAACAGGATCATTAGTTCGTGGTCAAGCAACAGAGCGATCTGATATTGATGTTATGATTATTATTGATGATACTGATGTCAAGCGAATGACTCGTGCTGAATTAAAAGATAAATTGCGCGCAATTATTATTGGAATGGGAATTGAAGCTGGAGAGATCACTGGTGTTAAAAATAAATTAAATATTCAAGTGTATATCTTAACTGATTTCTGGGATAGTTTACGGGAAGCAAATCCAATTATTTTCACATTATTACGAGATGGTATTCCATTTTATGATCGTGGAATTTTTATGCCTTGGAAACAGTTATTGCGAATGGGAAAAATTAAACCATCAGCAGAAGCAATTGACTTGTTTATGAACTCTGGAGAGCAAATGATTAAACGAGTTGAGTTTAAGATTAAGGAAATGGGTATGGAAGATACGTATTACGCAATCTTAACACCATCGCAGGCAGCATTGATGATGTATGGTGTTGCTCCTCCAGCTCCTCGAGAAACTGCTTTTTTAATGCGAGAACTTTTTGTCAAGAAAGAAAAATTACTTGAAGAAGAGTATGTTAAGATTCTTGAGCATAATATTGAAGTGCGAAAGAAACTTGAGCATGGAGAATTGGATAAACTTTCCGGTAAAGAACTTGATAAGCTTTTAGTTGATGCTGAGAAATTTTTGAAACGAATTAAAAAATTGTTTACGCAAATCGAAGGTATTAAAGAAAAAGAATCAATTGTGCATATTTATGAAACTGTTGTTACAATTATCCGTGATATTCTTCGTTTAGAAGGTGTTGAAAAAGTCAAGGATACTGATATTGTAAAAACATTTGAATCAGAAATGGTGCACAAAGGATTAATACCTGAGCGTTTTTTAAGAATACTCAATGAAATAATTAAAGCAAAGAAAGAATTTGATGAAGGCAAATTGCTTAAAAATGAAGTTGAAGAAGTTCGAAAGAATTCAGGAGAATTCATCAAGTTTATGGTTGAATATATGCAGCGAAAACGGGGCAGAGAATTAGAACGTGCAAAAATAAGAGTTAAGCACGGCAATCGATACGGAGAGATTCTCTTGCTTGACACTGTTGCATTTATTATCCATGACATTGATCATCAGGACAAAGAAATTTCAAAAGCTCCAATTAAACCAGATGGAAGTTTAGGTACAACTGAAAATTCAAATTTGGAAGAATTGGAAAAAGCGCTTGCAAAAATAGAAATCCCTGGCAAAGTCTTTATCAAAGAGCCAATGTTTGAAAACTTAAAGAATATTTTTGGCAAAGATGTTGAAATTTTGGTTAATTATTAATTTTTTTTAGTTTTTTCTTTAATTTTAATGAATTTTCGTTAGTTTTTTATATACTTATTACTTTATTATTGACATGGTTCAAAATATAATCACTCTTAAACAGAAGATACTTCCTATTTTGCGAAAAAATAAAGTTATAAAAGCAGGTATTTTTGGAAGTTATGCTAGAAATAAGCAGAAAAAAAATAGTGATATTGATATAATTGTTGATATGAAAGGTAGTCTTTTAGATCTTTCAGGTTTAAAGATAGACATAGAAGAAAAACTTCATCAAAAAGTGGATCTCATCACTTATAAATCAATTCATCCTTTGTTGTTAAAAAGAATATTTCAAGAGGAGATTAGAATCTATGGAAAAAGATAAATTCTATTTTTATGTCACATATATTAGAAAGCATTATTCAAATTGAAGAATATTGTCATGAAATGGATGAATCTTATTTTCATGAAGATAAAAAAACACAAGATGCTGTAATTAGAAGAATAGAAATCATAGGGGAGGCTTCTAAGAATTTATCTCATAAATTAAAGGAAAAATATCCGCAAATACCTTGGAAGAAAATGGCAGGTATGAGAGATGTTTTAATTCATGCTTATTTTGGTGTTGACATTGAAAAAACATGGAACGTCGTAATTAATGATATTCCTTTATTAAAAAAACAAATTCAAGAAGTTCTTTTAAGTCTAAAGGCTGAATCAAAATGAAAGCACTTCTTATCATCGCGCAACATGGTTTTCAGGATCATGAATATAGTGAAACAAAAGCAGTTTTAGAAAAGAATAATATTCATTGCATAACAGCAAGTATTGAGAGGAGAACTGCAGATGGAAAGTTTGGAGCATTAATAATGCCAGAGATTTCTGTGAAAGAAGCGAAAGTTCAGGATTATGATGTTATTGTTTTGATTGGTGGTCCTGGTGCTCCTGTCTTAGCAGACCATTTAGAAGTTATTTCTTTTTTAAAATTAGCAAGGTTAAAAGGCAAGAATCTTGCAGCAATTTGTATTGCACCAATTATTTTAGCGAAAGCAGGACTGCTTGAAAATAAAAAAGCAACTGTTTTTCCTGATCCAGAAGCAATAGAATTTCTCAAAAAATCAAAGGCAATTTATATTGATAGCGATGTTGTCGTTGATAAACAATTGGTTACTGCAAATGGGCCAAAGGCAGCAAAAGAATTTGCTGAGAAAATCGTTGCGATGCTTTTATAGCTCATAAATTTCATTGGTAAAAATAGTATCAATCTTTTTTCCTTTTAGTTTTTGCAATTGTTTTTTTGAATCAACTGAGAATACTCGTACTTTAATGTTCTGTTTATGCGCTTCTCGAACAACATCTTTATTTACTAAATACCATGGAATATTGATTGAATCTAATTTTAATGCAATTAATTTTTTTGGCAATTGGTAAAAAATATGGACGTGTTCATATCCTTTGCCCTGTTTTTTTTGAAATTTATTGAGATTCAATTTATTGACAAAAAATAATTTTTTGCTCTTTGAGAATCGTATATCGAATTTCATTCTTTTTAAAATCTTAAAGATATGCGTTTTTGCAGGAGCATAACTAAAGCTTATTTTGATTTTTTTATCTAATCTTCTTATTCTTTCCAATACTTTTGGCAGCCAAGAAATAATGATAACTGAATTATTTAATTTGTATTTTTTAACTAATTTAATTACTTCTTTTTCTTCTCCGCAGTCTTTTAAGTCAATATTCATGATTTTATCTTGTTTATGCACTGCAAAATAAGCGAGAATCTCTTCAAGAGAAGCAACTCTTTTCTTTTTTTCATTTAATTCTGCAATTGTTTTTTTTCGGATCATTATTCTTTTGATTTTTCCTGATTTTAATTTAATTTTTAACTCTGGATCATGGTTGCATATGTAGATATTATCTTTCGTTAAACGAAAATCTAACTCAATTTCATGTACATCAGAAAATAATGCTTCTTTTAATGCCCGTAGTGTATTTTCTCGATAGCCAAATCCTAATGCACGATGTGCTAATATCTGAGGCATTGTTTTGTGTTGCATTGGTTATTGTAATGTGGATGTGTTTATATTTGTTGTTATGAAAATTCTGAAAAAACTATTTTTTCAGAATTTAATTCTTTTTTATATTATATGGATATTTTGCAGCAAAGGGGTGGTTAACAGTAATTACTTTGCAGTAACTAAATAAGTAACCTTTATATATCACATTCATTTTCTTGCTTTTATGACCCGTATTTATGAATCATTATCAGAACTTGATACTCTGCTTAAAGGAGTTAAAAAGCATTTTCTTTATTCTGATGAAATAGCAGCACAAATTCTTGTCACTTTGAATCAGGATGCAGTTGCTCATTCAGATAAATTAGAGCCAGATTGTGATCATATTACAACACTGAGTCGATTAAATAAAGCATTAGATTATGTAATAGATGAATTTGACAAACCAATATCTGTTTCTTTTATTCGAGAAATTTCTGAGATAATTCATCCATCAAATATGGGATTTCGTCGATCAACAGCTCATATAATAGGTGCAAAAGGGCGCTATATTATGATTAATCCTGAAAAAATTGTAAGAGAATTAGAGAAAGTTGTTCTTTATTTAGCTGAAGATAATGGAGTTCATCCTGCATTAAAGGCTGCACAGTTTCATCATTTATTTGCATTAATTCATCCATTTGATGATGGCAATGGGAGAACGATACGGCTTCTTCAAAATATTTTTCTTTATAAACATGGTATTCCGCCTGCAACAATTTTGAATACAGAACGTCCTACTTATTTAAATCATATTGAAGATGCAACTATTGCGTTTCGGGATAGAAATGGTCAGGAAGAAATGTTCTCAAATTATTCGCATCCTGAATATCGTTTTTTTGAATATATGGTTGATAAAATCAAATCAACAACTGAACTTTTAAGTTCAAAGATTTCTCATTTGAATAAATATAAAGTGACTTTAACATTTAAGAAATATAATAAGATTGCTTTAGGAAAAGTAAAAGAGGGATTGCATCGATTTTTAAGCTCTCATCATGGTGAACCTCATTTTTGTAATAATAATGGCGATTTGTATGTTACAACTTCTGCAGCTGAAGAATCAATTATAGGTTATCTTCAAAAATATAAAAATGGGAATAAGAATTTATGTTCTTATGATGTTGCAACTTGGAATAAAAAATAAGAATATACTAAATATTTGTTTTTATTCAATCATCCTGTTTTCTGCAAATTTGCTTCATATTCTTTTATTGCAGATTTCGCAAACTTATTCACAACATCTCCTTTGATTGCAAAACCTAATGCTTCTGTTCCTGTCAATTTTAATGCATTGATCCCTGCTATTTTTTTGTTTATTGTTACGAGTGGTCCACCAGAATTTCCAGGGTTTATTGCAGCGTCTATTTGGAAGAGTGGGGTGCCGTTGTCGTCTGCCCTGTTTGTTGCAGAAATAATTCCTTCGCTTACTGAAAATTCTAATCCAGATGGATTGCCTACTGCAATTACTTTTTGTCCAACTTGAATTGTGCTTGAATCTTCAAACTCTAAAAAATTAAATGTTTGCTGAGCTTGCTCTGTATTTGTTGTATCTTGTACTATTTGGAGCACTGCAATATCTTGCGTCTTATCTTCTTTAATTAATCTACCTGCATAGATTTTTCCTTCTGACGTGAAAATTCCTAGTTTTGTAATATCAGCGATTACATGATAATTTGTGATAAGGTAGCCTTTTTTATCGATGATTACTCCTGAGCCTGAGCCTTTGTCTGTTTTGATCGAAACAACTGTTTTCACAACGTCAGGGATGATTGCGGAAAAATCTTTGCTGTCAACTTGAATATTGTTAATGCTGTCTTTTAATTTCTTTACTTCTTCATCGCTTTTTGTTTTTGCTTGCGCTAATTCGTCTTGTAATGTAAAAATATTCTTTTGATTTTCAACTTTTGTTTTTTCTATTGTTCCTGTTAAATTTGCGTATTGCTGATCTGTTTCCTTTTTATTTTCGTTTATTTTTGCATTCAGAGTTTCTTTTTCTGTAGCTATTTTATTCTGCAATTGTTCGGTGTTTGCTTGAATTGTTGTTGATAGTGTATTGTATTGTTCTGCTAATTTTTGGTTTAGTGAGTATAGATTATATGATGCGATAATTGCAAAGAGAACGAATACAATTATTGTTATGGCAAGAATTTTTTTAATATTTGTTATTGAATTTGAGAGAGGTGCTTCTTCTTTTTTGAATTTTGTTATTTCTTCATTTATTTCTCTTTCAAATTTTATTTCTTGTTTTGCCATTGTGTTGTAATTCTTTTTGTGGTTTATAACAGTTGTGGAAGAGAAATCTATCTTTGATTATTATTGTTATTATTTATCTTTCAATCATATTTTAACTATTTTTGTCCTTGCTCCCAAAGGATGTTAAAAAATTGATCGTATGATTGTGCTGCAGTTTTATTTTGAATTAAAATACCAAGCGGTTTTTCAGTCCAAATGATGATCCCAATTTTATCATTACGAATGATTGTTTCAGTCAATGGTTCAAATCCTGCTTTTGTATAGCGTACTTCTGTTTGAGCATATTTTGTTTCTGCTTTCCATGACTGCAAGGATTCGTTGAATAAGAGCTTTGCAATAATATTTTTTTCAGCTCTTTTTTTATGATAGGAAACCCACCATTCTTCTCCGAGCATTAATGATTCTTTTGTACTGCCGATGGTGTGATGCTCATTGCCTCCTGCGTCGAGCAATTCTAATAACAATTCTTTTACTCCTCGAATGCCACGGAAGGTAATTATTTCTGATTTTTCTTGCGCTGAATTTTGTTTGATAAGTAATTGCGGCAGCAGCTCTTCAAAACGTTCTCTTTTCTCGTTAATAAATTCAATAATATGGTTAGGATCAGCTGCTTGATAATGATTTACTTTCCCTTCTTTAATTGAAGAGATTAAACCTTTTTCCATGAGTTTATTGAGTGTCATGTGTACAACAGAGTTTTGCAATCCAGTTTTCTGCAAGATTGGTCCTGCTGTTGTTATGCCGAGCTCTAATAGTGCAAGATAGATTTTAATTTCTGCTGGCGTCAAGCCGATGTCTTCAAGTATTTGTGTGTTCATAAAAAAACATCCTCACTCCGTTCGTCGTTTTTTTAATTTTTGGTTATTGATTTTTGTTATTGTTTTTCGTACTAAATTCTCTTTTAAAAAATAGTTAAACGGTTTAATCATTATATCAGCTCAATAAATCCTTCAAGAGTAATTCCATTTGCAAGCGAATTTTTAAATTCATTTTCTATATTTTCTTTTTGTAAAACATGGATATTTATTTTTCTTGCAAGTTTTTTTTCAAATTGCTCTACTTCAGGCATTTTTTTTTCAGTTGTAAATATTGCAATATCGATATCACTTTTTTCTGTATCAGTTCCATTGCAATAGCTTCCAAATAAAATAATTGCTTTTGGATATTCATAATACTTTTTTAAAAATTCTATGAGTTCATAATCATATAATGAATAGATGTTATACAATCGTTTCCTTATTCTAAAATTTCCATCAAAATCAGGAGCGATTTCTTCAGTAACATCTGTTTTGTGTGAAATAAGCAATTTTTCTTTTTTTAGTTTTTTTATTATTTTAATAACTCCTGTTGGTGATAACTTCGTTAAACGTGCTACTTCTCGTATGTGGAATGACCTATTTGGATATTTGAAGAATAATCCCATCACTTTTAGGTTGTTATCTTTTGTTATCATATGTACTCTTTAGTTTACAACTGTTATTTAAAGTTTACGGTATACTAGACGAACGAAGTTAATCTTTTATAATTTTAGTTCGTGCCATCAGTTAAACTAAACTGTCCTCCATAAATGGAGAACTAATGTTTAAATATTCTGATTATCATAGTTCTTACTTATAAGAAGTTACAGAAGTGGTGAAAAACGCAGTTATCCGATCTGCACAAAAAAGGAGGGGATGGTAGAGAATGGTAAAACATTATATGGTTGATAAATTAAAGGCAGCAATCGAAACATACGAAGCAGGAATCAAACAAATGGGTGCACTTACTGAACAAAGAGAAGTACCAATTACAAAACAAGTTATGAAAAACATTGGTGGTATTTGGGGATTTGTTCCATTTGATGAACCTACTGGAGCAACTGAAACTAAAACTATTGAAACAAGAGTAGGTGGATTATTGAGAACAGGTTATTATCCAAAAGAATCACTTTTTGTAGGAACAGATGCTTTTGCTAGAGAACGATATATCACTGAGAATACAGCAGATGCAGCATTAAAAGATCTTGGTTTGCCAAGAATTATTCAATGGTATGAACTGAAAATGAGTGGGCAACCTATGGGCCTTCATACTGACGAAAATACTGCAAGTTCAGCTCGAATTTACGCGCATAAAGATCTTATTACTGAAATAGGAATTGCTTACGATTTATTGCGAGCAAAGATTGCTGCTGGAATTGGAAGCACAATTGAAGAAGTAGAAAGAAGTGATTATCCAATGCTTCACTGCAGTGGTTATCATCTTAAAAATGGTGAACCAATTCAATTATTGGTTGGTACTTGGAGTGAAAGAGGTGTAGCTGCACGATTTATTGCAGAACAAATCAAGCCAGAATACAAAGCAGATGTTGAAAATTTAGTTGCAAAGATGAAGCAATTGTATGCTGCTTTGGATGTTGAATAGTTTTATTTATTATTATTATTATTATTATTATTATTTTTTATTTATTATCTTTATTTGAAGAGTGTGAGAAGTTAAATATTTGAGAGGTGGATTAAAATGAAACTAATAACATACATAGCGACAGCTTTGACAGCTGCAACATTATTGCTGAGCAATAAAGCAACTGCTGAAAGCATTGAAACAATGGCAGGCGATAAATCAGTTACAGTAGATTTAAAAGCAAATGCAAATCTTGCACCACGAACAAATTTATTTACAAGAAACCGAGTTACGATTGATTATCAAAATAAAGTAAATTATTTTGGACTTGCTGATGTGAGTGTAAATCTGGTTGATGGACTTGATGCAGTCGTTGAAACACAATTTGTTCCTAATACTGGTGTAATTCCTCGTTTAGGTATACAATATTTTGCTCAATTTGGTGATTTTAGCGTGTATACACTTGCTACAGTTGGATTATCAGCAAATCCCGATGGTGAATTCCAGCAGATTTTTGCATATAAACCAAATGTGGCTGATTCAGTTAATTTTGTTTTATCGGCTGAAAATATTACTAATATTGGGGCACAAGGTCATACTTTTAGCTTGCAGCGATTACGAACAGGGGTAGCACTGGGTAAGCTTGGTAATTATGAATTAGGTTTTGCAGCTGATCTTACTGAACTTGGAAAAGAAAAAACTCCTTTGTATAACGTTGGTGGATTTGGGAAAGTTAGTTTTTAATTTTTTTTAATTTTTTCTAAAATTAATTTAAAATTAATATTGGTGGAAAAAATGAACAAAGAATTTCAGGGCAAACTTGGAGAAGAATATGATCTGTTCAAATTAGCTTGTCCACATTATGATGAACTTGAGCAAAAGTTGGGTGAATCTCTTGCTCTCCATTTTCAAGGTTCAAGCAAATCTGCAATTAATGTTTTAGAGATTGGCTGTGCATCTGGCTACACTACTGATCTATTGCTTGCTGCAGATCCACGCATCACAGTAACTGCAGTTGACAATGAGCCAATTGTAATTGAACAAGCAAAACGTAATCTTGATGATTATATTCAGCAAGGAAGGCTAACAATTATTGAAGCTGATGCATTGCAGTACTTACAAGTTTTGCCAGTAGAATTAATCGATGCATTTGCATCAGGATTTACTTTGCATAATTTTGAACAAGGTTATCGAGCAAAATGTATAGGGGAATTGCACAGGGTTTTAGCAAGTGGTGGGTTGTTTGCAAATGCTGATAAATATGCGCATGATAATACAATTATTCATGAGCGAGAATTGCAATGGCAATTGCAGCAATTTGTGGAAAAATATACTCCAATTGCTCGTGAAGATTTAATTGCAGAATGGACTGAGCATTATTTGAAAGATAATGCTCTTGAATATTTGATGCGAGAAAATGCTTCAAAAAAAGAAATGCAAACCTTAGGATTTCGTGATGTTAGAACAATCTATCGAAAACATATGGAGGCAGTTGTTGTTGGAGTGAAATGATATTATATTGGGTATCATGATCCTTTTTTCTCTTTTCATTTTTACATACATAACATTTAAATACTAATTCATATATATTAATATGAAAAGGTGTATATAAATGTATGAAAATAGTTACAAGGACATAACTTTGACATATCGCCCAGATTTAGATTTATTTTTGCAATTATTGGCTGATTTAGATACAGATATTGAGCTTTTTGCATTAGGTGGGACTGCAATGATTCTTGCAAATATCAAGGAATCGACGAAAGATATTGATTTTTTAACAACTATGGATTATAATGAGTTTCACAGGTTATTGCAATTAGCAGGTTTAAACGAAAAAAATACTTCGCAATTATGTAATACTTGGTTATTAAATAATCAGATTCGAATTGATTTTTTTTATAATGCTTTTATTTTGGGGTATAATTTACCTGATGATTGGAAAATTTTGTCAACTTATTTAAAGTCTATTGGTAAAATAAAATTATATATTCTTAATTGGTATGATATAACTATTACAAAATTAGCACGATCAGAACAAAGAGATATTTTTGATATTCTTTTTATTCTAAAAACGCAAAAAATTGATTTTAAAATCTTGAAACAACGGTATTATATGTATGCGCCTCCATCGTTGATTTCAGATTATGATTTAAAATTTAAGCATCTTGAGTATAAATTAAAAGAATCGGGTGAGTTGCAATGATTTCTGCACAACTGATTCAATATTTAGAGCAAAAAGGGTTTTCTTTAGATTTTCCAAGTTATGATACTCTTGATCAGCCTATAATAGAGATACTTTTGGAAAATAATCAACGTTTAACTTTAGCTTTACCTTTATTATTTCAGCAACAATTTGATTATGACAAAATAAAAAATATTATTTTATCTCATTCTCAGGGAGCATCATTATTGGAACAATTTCATAAAATTATTTTGATAGCTCATAAAATTTTTAATTTAGAGAATAAAACTATTTATCATCTTAATGAAATAATTAAAAAAAATAAAATTCAAGCTTTTTTTGATGAAAATGAATTTCAATATTATTTTTCTTCTTTTCAAGATTTTGAGCGAAAAAATGCAATCCAACAAGAACAACTGTTTAAAGAGCAAATTACTATTAGGAGCAAATTACAGACCAATAAAGCATTAGCTATTCTTTTTTCACCAGCAAAATTGCGAATTATGCAGAAGATTTATACCCATGAAACTCTCACAAATACTGAGTTAAAATATTATTACAAAGCAATTCGGCCACTCATTTTTGCTATTCTTCAAGAGGATTTACAGAAATATTTAGGGATTATTGAATCAGTTAAGAAAATAAAACTAATGCATTAAGCATTAGGAAAATGATTGAATAGTTTTAGAAACAGTTTACAATCGCTCTATTGTTTTTGTATATAATTGATTAATTGCTACGTCGTATTTATGTTTAGCTCTTTTTAATCGTAATGGATGACTTGTATGATATGTTTCTTTCAAATATGTCATTTGAATTGGTCCAAGTGGTATTGCATACTCATTGATTAATATTTGTTTTTGTTTTTCATCTACTTTATACTTTTGAGTCATTTCAGGTAATCGTGAAAGAAAATAGTTAGTATCATTAAATACTTTACCTTCTAATTGTTCATCTGGTTCTATACCAAAAAGGTAATGGCGCCTTGTAACAACCTCTGTTATACCATTAATAATTCTTATTGCGTCAATTATGCTTTCTGAGTTTTTCGCGTATCCAATTGTAATGGTATAGTTTACTCTTTCGTCTATATCACGAAATTGATGATAGCCTTTTGCATTAATTTCAGCATTTGTTATTTTTCTTATTCCATATACTAATTCTGAAATTAATTTATCTCGTGTTAGAATATCTATCTTTGAATTATGTTTTCGTAATTCTTTTCCTGTTAATGCGATTGTTTGATTTATTAAAAAGTATAATTGTTCATTGATGCTATTATTAAATATTTTATGTCTTGTATCATTTTTTGGAGGTAAGGTGTATGTTGCATTGTATGGCGCAATTATAATTCGTCTCGCTGGATTTTTTCGAATAAATGATTCTAAACCATTTACAATATCTCCGCCTCTTACAGTAACTTTTGCATTTGGATTTGACCAAAGAAATCCTCTTGAAAACTTATATTCGATGGAAAAAGGTATTTCTGCTACTTTAAAAAATGCCTTTTGATTTTTGGTTGAATATTCTATTTTTGCTTCTAAATCTGCTGCTGGTAATGCCATAGTAACTAGAATTTTTAATTGTTATATAAATTTTGTTAAAATAAGTGTTTTTTAAACTCTGTATTTTCTGTGTGAACGAAGTGAACTCGAAAATACTTTAAAAAAACAACCTTTATATATTACCTCCTTTTCACAAATGATTATTACCCGTGGACTATATCGGAAGGTAAACCAAATCATGGTTGCTGAAAATATAGTAGGGGATGGAAAAAATGGAAAAACAACAAGTCTTAGACGCTTTAAAAGAAGTTAAGAAACAACAAGGAAAGAAAAACTTCAAACAATCTGTTGACCTTATTATTAATTTACAAAATCTTGATCTTAAAAAAACTGAACATCAAGTAGAATTCTTCGTTAATTTACAGCATGGTAAAGGAAGATTAAACAAACTCTGCGCTTTAGTTGGTCCTGAATTAAAGGATGAAGCATTAAAAGTATTTGATAGGACAATTGAAGCAGAAGAATTTGAAAAAATTGCACAAGATAAAAAAGCGCAAAAAAAATTAGCTGAACAATTTGATTTTTTTGTAGCACAAGCAAATATCATGGCAAAAGTAGCAAGTGCATTTGGACGAACATTTGGTCCTCGTGGAAAAATGCCAAATCCAAAAGCAGGTTGTGTTATCCCTCCAAAAGCTCAATTAAAACCAATCTATGAGAAATTGCAACGAACTATTCGAGTAAAAGCAAAAACTAATTTAACTGTTCAAGTGCCAATTGGTGATGAAATGCTTGATGATGAAAAATTAGCAGATAATTTTTTAAATGTTTATAATTCATTAATCAATGCATTACCTGCACATGAAAATAATCTTAAATCAGTATTTTTAAAATTAACAATGGGTAAACCCATTAAATTATTATAAATTGAAATGATGAACGATGGTAGTAAAAGCAAAAGCAATTCCAAAAGAGAAAGAAGATGTTGTTAATCAATTGCAAGAATTAGCAGGCAAATACAATGTTATTGCTGCAATCAACTTGGAAAATTTACCAACACGACAATTACAATTAATGCGCGCTTCATTACGAGAATCTGTTGTGATTAAAGTTACAAAAAGGAGATTGATGAAGCTTGCTTTGCAATCTGTTTCAGAACAAAAATCAGGTTTACAAAATTTAATTCCAGAATTAAAAGGAATGCCTGCATTATTATTTACAAACGATAATCCATTTTCCTTATACAAACGATTAGATAAAAGTAAATCAAGCGCTCCTGCAAAAGCAGGGCAAATTGCGCCAAAAGATATTGTTGTAAAGGCAGGAACAACACCATTTGCACCTGGGCCAGTTATTGGTGAATTAGGAGCAATGGGAATTAAAGCAGGTATTGATGCTGGAAAAGTTATTATTAAGCAAGATTCAGTTGTTGTCAAAGAAGGCGATGTTATTAAATTAAATGTTGCTAGTATTTTAGGAAGACTTGGCATTACTCCGATGGAGATTGGATTAAATGTTACTGCTGTTTATGAAAATGGCTTAATTTATAAAAAAGACGTATTGGCTGTTGATGAAAAACAATACATTGACAATGTTACACTTGCAAGCAGATTTGCTATTAATTTAGCAGTTGAAATCGGCTACGCATCAAAAGACACGATCATGACATTACTGCAAAGAGCTCAAATTGATGCTCTTGGTTTACAGAAGGTCACTGAGGAAAAGAGTGTTACAACAAATTAAATGGTAATATGGAGGGTTTAAAATGGAATACATATATGCTGCAATGTTAATTCACAAAACAGGAAAAAAAGTTGATGAACAACATGTTCGAAAAGTACTTGAAGCTGCAGGAGTTTCAGTTGATGATACTCGCTTGCGAGCTTTGATTGCTGCACTCGATGGTGTTAATATAGAAGAAGCAATTCAAAAAGCAGCAGTTGCACAAGTTGCAGCAGCAGCTCCAGTACAAGAAGCAACGCATGATAAGAAAGAGAAGAAAGAAGATAAGAAAGAAGAAAAGAAAGAAGAAGAAGATGCAGCTGCAGGATTAGGCGCATTATTCGGATAAAATCTTTTATTATCTTTTTATTTGATTTTTTATTCTCATTTTTTATTCAAAAAAAATGGGTTTAATGCCTCGTAGCTTGCTGCGACCCATTTTTAAGAGTAAAAATCTCTTCATATTATTAAATGCCCCGTAGCTTGCTGCGATTGGGATTTTTACTTTTGTTTATTGATTTTATTTTTTATTTTAGTTAAGCAGATTATTTATGGTGAAATATTGGAAGAGACAGAAAATAATTTAGAGAATCAATCAGAAAATAATTCAGAGCAATCTGAAAAACAGCCATTGATTCACAAATTGCAGGAATTAAAAAAAGAAACTTCTGAAATTAAAGCACAATTGAATCAGATTGATGAGCAAAAAGAATCTTTTTATGAGCAAATGGAAGCTATTAACAAAGAAATAGTTGCTACTATCAATCAAATTAAAGGATTAAAAGTAAAACGTGATGAATTAACCACGCAAGTCAAACAATTAAAAGAAAAAAGAACTTCTTCTATTAATTCAATCAAAGGAAAATCTGATGAGTTGCAAAAATTAAAAAAAGAAGTTGATGAACTCCGAAAAAAGCATAAGATTGATATTAATCCTGCTGAAATTAAAAAAGAGATTAAAGCAATTGAATTTAAAATTGAAACGAATGTCATGCCTTTTGATAAAGAAAAAGTATTGATGAAGCAGATAAAAGATTTGCAAAAACAAATGGCAGAATGTTCTATTGTAACTGATGTTTATAATAAAATAACTCCATTAGCGAAAGAAATTTCTACTGTAAAAAAAGAAGTAAATGATACTCACCGAAAAATACAGCAATTAGCAGGTGAGTCACAAAAAAAACATGAAGAAATGCTTCCTTTGTCTCAAAAAATTGATGAATTGAAAAAAAAGCAAGATGAATTGTTTATGAAGTTTAATATTTCAAAAGTGCAATTTGGTGAAATCAATAATCAATTGCGACAAAAGCTGCCTGAAATCTCAAAAGTATATCATCAGCTTGATGAAAAAAGAGATCATGCAAAGAAAGAACGAATGCATCAGTTTAAAGAGCAAAAACAGCAGATTGAAAGAACATTAGATGAAAAACGAAAAGAAGCAAAAGAAAAGTTTAAATCTGGAAAAAAATTAACAAATGAAGATATTCTTGCATTGCAAACTGAAAAGTTTGAGGATTAATTTAATCTTAAATAAAGGCGTACTTCTTCCTTATCACAAAGCTGATTGAAAATTGTAACAGGTGTTTCTGTGCTCATTCTTGCTCGATCATTGTTTAAACGATAGTGAATTTTTTGTATATCTGGTGATTTACATTTTGTGAATCCGCCTTGTAAGATTATTGGATAATTTTTTGCAGTAATGTAAATCTTTTTTCCTGAACCGTCATCTATTTTTCTTTTCCCCCTTAAAATATCGTAAAGTGCAGTAATTGTATCTTGGTGTGTATATGTTTTAGGTAATCCAGCTCTTGGTGAATATGCATCTTTTCCAATGAGCTCTAATTCTCCTCTTTCCAATTTACTCCCTAAATATTTTTCTATTCTTTTATTTTGTGAGAGTTCATAGATAAGATCATAAAAGCTGTAATTAGTGGCATATCGTTTGTATCTTTTTTCAATATTCCATGCTGTTTCAAAAAGCTGCATATCTGTTCTGTTTGGTTTATGTTTTGTCCCAACACCTATTTCATAATATCGCAGCAACCAGAGATCATCTTTTGATTTAATTCTTTTTTGCTTTCCTTTTTCTTTGGTAATTTTTAATTTTCCAGCCATGTATGAATAAATCAATAATTCATCTTGTATTATTTCTGGAATAATTTCTTTATTATAATGGGGTAGTGCAGTGCTATAGTTATTTGTTGTATTTGTTCTCCAATTTAAAAAATCAGTAAACTCTAGTTTATTTGTCGTTTGTAAGCTATATTTATCAATAAATTGCGTTATGATTTTATCTAAATTCAATCCACTTATTACCATTTTAACTACCTTCTAATAAGAAAAATGAGCTTGTTTATATAACTTGTCTAAATGGCAAAAGCTTTAAAAAGGCTTCTTGTTTCTCAGAGAATAACACGGCAATTTGATGATTAAATTATTATTATTTATGAAAGTGCTGGAGATGCTGAGGAATTTCCTCGGGAGGAATAAAAAATGGTAAAAGTTGTAATAGGAGATCCGAAAGTTAAGAAATCAATTCAAAAAGAATTGAAAGATGATGCTGGTAAGCCATTAATGGGTTTGAAAATTGGCGATACATTTAAAGGAGAAATTCTTGATCTCGCTGGCTATGAATTTAAGATTATGGGCGGCAGTGATTATACTGGATTACCAATGCGAGCAGATGTTTCAGGAACTGGAAGAAAAAGAATTCTTGTTGTTGAAGGTGTTGGTGTCAAAAAGTTCTCAAAAATGACAAAGAAAGGCGATCGAAAAATTAAGCGAAGATATTCTGGAATTAAACAACGACGATTAGTTTGCGGCAATACAATTCATGCAAAAATTGCTCAAGTTAATGTGAAGGTTGTTAAAGAAGGAAAAACACCTTTATTTGAAGCAGCTGCTGAAAAAGCAGAAGCAGCACCTGCGCAATAGAGTTTTAGATTTTTTTGTTTATATTATTTTTATTTTATTATTGTCACTCTATTACTTAACTCTACTAATAGAAGCGTGATAACTAAATTTTCTTACAACTCTTTCAACAATTCTTTCACCTATGGGATTTTCTACTGTAGGTTTATCATTTGTATAATTATGATATAATGCTTTGAATGCGCCACTTCTATTAAGAAATTGCGCAAATTCTTCTTGCACATAATCTTCATACTCAGGTACTGATTTTCCAGCTGTTGTTTTAAGATCTTCAAGTCTGTCATAAAATCGATTAGAAAAAGAATCAACTATTCTTTCATATTTATCCATAAATCTATCATACGCAGCAAAGTTATCAGTAAGCTGATAAAATAATAAATACTTGGATCCTGTAAATCCATGACCTGAAATTATAAAGATTTCTTTTCCTCTCCAATATATCTCGTGATCACCATCTCTCATTTGTATTCTTCTTCTACTATAAGGCAATTTTAAATCCGGTGTAGAAGCAATAACTGGGTGTGGATTAGGATGGGTATGCAAATAAAATACAGGGACAAAAATATTCTTTTCAGCGCTATATTCATGTCGAGGACGCCATCCAGGATGCCATGCAACACCAGATTCATCTCCCAATTGAGTATTTACAATATTAACATAATTCCCACCATTACTATTAATTAAATTATCAACATGTGTATATTGACCAAATGAAACTTCCCTTCCAGTAAGGTCAGTCATATCACGCGCAATTTGAATAATTCTACCTAATCCATGACCCCCCCGAAATCTTCGACGAAGTGCTTTATTTGTAGCATCTATTTCTTTTGCTTTACCGATAACTAAATCTGTCAATTTTACCATTTTTATAATAAAAAATGCCCACTGTATATAAATTTTTTCTAATAATTAATCATTTATCAGTAATAATAATACGTTTCTTGAGCAAATTCATATAACGTTTTTTATAGTACATTTTAAATAATCCTTCTTTTTTATTGTTTACTATGTGCGGCATTTTTGGTTTAATCCAACTACAAAATATATCTCAAGAAGTAATCAATAAATCGTTTTCTTCTCTTCATCATCGTGGTAGTGATGGTTATGGCTCTTTTGATGGAAGTACTCTTTTTTTTACAAAAAATAGTACTGAGTTTACAAAGGAGTTAAAAAAAATGAATACAAATACTCTTTTCATCCATTCTTTGCATTCTCTCGTTGGTAATGTTGCTCAACCCTTACAGGGTAAAAGAGGAATATTGCTCGCAAACTGTGAAATCTACAACTGGCAGCAAGTAGCGAAAAAACATCATTTTGATGCTAAGAATGATGCTGATCTTTTATTACAATTACTTGATTCATATTTTTCTGGGAAAAAAAATATTGATGAAAAAATGATTACCCAGTTAATAACTCAACTTGAACAAGAGCTTGATGGGGATTATGCATTTGTCTATCTTGTTGATGATTTTGTTATTTTAAGTCGAGATCATGTTGGCGTTAAGCCACTTTGTTATTTTCATGATCAAAATTTATTTGTGGTAAGTTCTGAAAATAAAGTAATCAAGAGCAGCATTCAGAAAGAAGGTATTTTGTTTAATCCAAATGAATTAATTATGTTTAATAAACAAAATAATAAAATAACTCGATTAAAAAAGAAGAGTAATTTTATTATTGAAAGAAAAGAATATGGACATGATGGTAAAGAAAAATTACGGAGTTTATTATTGCAATCAGTTGAGAAAAGAATTATTGAGCTGCAAGAATTGCCAAAAGAAAAAAGAAAATTAGGAATCTTATTTTCTGGCGGTGTTGATTCATCAACAATTGCATTGCTTACTCATCAAATTAATAAACAAAAACATCTTGGAATTGAAATCATTTGTTATACTGCTGCATTTGCAGAAGGAAATGTCCGTAATGCTCCTGATCTTATTGCAGCACAAAAAGTTGCTTTACAATTAGGGTTTACTCTGAAAGCAAAAATTGTTTCTTTGGCTGAAATTGAAAAAATTATTCCATTTTTAATTCCAATAATTGAAGCAAATGATCCAATTCGTGTTGGTGTTGCATTGCCATTTTATTTTTCATGTCAAGAGGCTTTGAAAGATGGTTGTAAGGTAATGCTTTCAGGATTAGGAAGTGAAGAGCTTTTTGCAGGTTATCAGCGTCATGCAGATGTGCTTCATAAAAATGGATATACTGCGATTAATAAAGAATGTTTACTTGGATTGCAGCAAATTTGGGAGCGAGATTTATATCGTGATGATCTTTTAACAATGCATTTTCAGCAAGAATTACGGCTTCCATTTCTTGATAAAGAATTAATCTCTTTTGCTCTTCAGATTCCTGCTCCAATGAAAATTGATACCGAGCAGAAAAAGATTATTTTACGACAAGTTGCACAAGAATTTGGTTTGTCAGTTGAATTTAGCCAGCGAAAGAAAATGGCAGCACAATATGGCAGCAATTTTGATAAAGCACTTGACAAATTGGCAAGAAAATATGGTATATTAAAAGGTCAATATTTGCAGCAGAATAAATTTAATGACAGAAGCTTTATATAATGCTGTCATTCCCATATCGTTATGAAAACACTTTTTATTGAAGCTCGAGTTGATATGAATATTATTCTTCCTGATAGTTTAATCAATCAATTGCCAGAGAAGATTGCATTGTTTACTACAATTCAATTTTTTGATAATTTAGAAAAAGTAAAAAAACAATTGGAAGATTCTGGAAAAAAAGTAGTTTTATTGCTTGGACCTCATAGCAAATATGAAGGGCAGGCGCTTGGCTGCACAATTGAAACATTTGATTCAGGTAAATATAAAAATATGGATTTTCAGGTTTTTCTTTATATTGGTGATGGTATGTTTCATCCTGATGCATTATTGATTAAAAATCAAAAAGATGTTTATTGTTACAATCCTTTTTCTGGTGAAGTTACTGTTATTGATAAACATCTGATGGAACAAAGCATTAAACATCAAAAAGGAGCAATTTTGCGATTTTATTCATCAGACAATATTGGTATTATTATCTCAATTAAACCAGGGCAATATCATCTTCGAAAAGCAAGAGAATTACAAAAAAAATTCCCTGATAAAAAGTTTTATTTAATTGTATTTTCAACGATAGATTTCAATCAACTTGAGAATTTTAATTTTGTCCAATGCTGGGTTAATACTGCTTGTCCTCGTATTGCTTATGATGATTTTAAAAAGTTTCAAAAGCCAGTCGTTGATATTGATGAGATTTTAACTCCATTGAGGGCGCGATAAACTTTTTAATTGTTTATAGTCGTAAGGCTGAACGAAGTGAATGCCTTACTTAGTTTGTTTTTGATCAAACTTTTTTTTAAAAAGTTTGATAGACTTCAATCAATTAGAAAATTTTAATTTTGTCCAATGCTGGGTCAATACCGCTTGTCCTCGAATTGCTATGATGATTTCAAGAAATTTCAAAAGCCTGTTGTTGATATTGATGAGATTCTCACACCTTTGAGGGCGAGATAAACTTTTTAATTGTTTATAGATGAATCAAATGCAGAATACACAAGAAGAAAAAAACGTTGAGAAAGTGCAACAGATAATAACACAATATAATCTTAATGCTCAGATAATCAGACATCCACAGCACGGCATAACAAGTTTACAAAGCCATCTTGATCTCTATAATGGCACTGCTGAGAATGTACTAAAATGCTTATGCATGATTTCTGAGGGAAAACCTCTTGTTGTAATGGCTTCAGGAGAAATTCGGATTGACACAAAGAAATTATCAGCAATCAGTAACATGAAAGATATTCGTATGGCAAGGCTTGAAGAATTACAGCCATTGTTTGGAAGAAATCCTGGCGGTATTGACGCATTGACAATCCCGAAAGAGATGCCATTATTTGCAGACAAAAGATTGTTTGAAAAAGAATTTGTTGTTGGTTCAGCTGGTTCTCCATTTGCAGGGTTAAAACTAAATCCAAAAGAAATTTTGAAAGTCCAGCAGCCAATAACTGCAGATTTAGCAAAGTAATTAAAGTGATTCTCATGCAAAAAACAGGTTACAAAATTCTTTATGTTGATGATTCTGAAGAAGCTGCATGTTCGAAAAAGGATCTTTTAGGGGATCTCGGACATTTTGTATTACTCTATCACAATGCAGAATCTGTCATTGATGATTTAGAAGAATTAAATTATGATGTTGCACTCGTAGATCGGCAACTGTTTGAACATCACAATGAAAATTTTCAAAGAAACGGTGATGAGTTAATGCAGATACTTAAAAGAAGATATCCAGAAAGACCAATTATTTCTTTAACTGCATATAATATGAAATCAGATTATGCAGATTATGGTCTCTTTAAACCTTCTAGTATAAGAAATATAGACGATGAAGTCAGAAGAGCAATGTTTGATATCAAGAGGAAGCGAATAATCTTAGAAGATTAATAATTAATTTGTTATTAAATATATCATAGTTCTACTGCGGTTGAGACTTTTATTCTTTACAACTATCTCTGCAGTAACTCTCATTATTCTTTATCCATGCTGCAAACATTTTTGAGATGTATAATTGATTTCTATCAGTAGAAATTAATCCAGCTATATCTAATGATCGTCTCTCTTTATTATCAAGAGAATTAATGGTACTTTTTCCTAAAACAATTTTATAAAATGCACTTTTTTGTAATTGTTGGAATGAATTCCACTGTCTATTGTAATATTGATTTTTTGGGCTAACTAATATTTCATATGCATTTTGTACATTCTCAATTGAAATAACTTTATTATTTCTACTTTTTTCTTCAAAAGCAAAATGGCAGAGCATGGTAAGATCTTTTGGGATGTAGCCGTAAACTGCATAATTTCCTAAAGATTCTTCTATAGCTGTTCTTTCTTCTTCTTTTTTTAGAAGAGCAGATCTTTCAATTTCATTTCCTAACAGATTTATATGGCCTGAATTAATAATCAGTTGATTTTTATTAATTTCCCTTATTCTATTTTTATCTTCATTATATTTCAAATCATAAGCACTTATTTTTACAAGAATATCTTCAATTGCATTCGTTGCAAAACTGATTCCAGTATCTTTGAGAGGTTCATTAATCAATTGTAATGCTTCTTCTTTATCAAGTAAGCCAATTGATTCTCTTATAAACATATTATAAAGAGGGCTTCCTGCAGTTATTTCAAGAGGGATATCCTTAAAAATTCCTGCCATTATTGCTGTTACTTCTCCTGCTTGTAAC
>Ga0209515_10003475_pt1 | contig 22511 bp, 26 predicted proteins | sample Subgroupgradi54m_FD_187454 | JGI IMG/M metagenome (GOLD analysis project Ga0209515, IMG submission 187454) | Subsurface groundwater microbial communities from S. Glens Falls, New York, USA - GMW60B uncontaminated upgradient, 5.4 m (SPAdes)... ... | reverse complement strand
AAAGAGAAATTGGGTTCTGAATGTCTCCTGATAAGTCATGATCCAAAGGACCTCAACAATGGTAATTCTAAAATTTTGATTAATACTAATCCAGTTCTTAACCCATCCTCATATCTGATTAGAGGAGCATCATTTGGTGCTCTTGAAAGCATTAGAGAAAAGCTTGATGGATATTCTACTATTGTTTTAATGGCAAATTTGGCAGGAAGGTCTGGAGCTGCCTTGGCACCAATTCTCTCACAAGTTGCAAAAGAAATGGGCAAAAATGTTCTTTCTTTTGGAATAATGCCATTCAAGTTCGAAAAGGACAGAATCTTCTTTTCAGGCGTATCGTTAAAGAGGTTGAAAGCAAACTCTGACTGTACCATAATAGTAGATAACGATGCTTTGCTTGACAGTAATCCGGATCTTACTCCTGATACATGCCATACCATCACAAACGCGGCCCTGCTTGAGGTCGTTTCATCACTTAGGTCTTCATCTCTTCCGCTTAGAACTAACATACTTTCTACAAGCAAAGAGTGTCAAGATGTACAGACATCGCTAAGGGATTCCATTAAGATGCTTTACGAAGATGCACCGCCCAACAGTGTCAAAAGTGCAATTATGTATGTATTGGGAGGAAGCAAAGTTTCTGTAGGAACCTTGAATTCCATGGTAAATACAATCAGCGGCATCTTCAATGACGATAGCACCCGAGTAAGTCTTTCTGTTATGGCAGGTGAAAGTTCTAAAGTTGTTTTGCTGACTTCAATAGATGGTGAAACAAGATTTGACAGATATGATCCACTCGGATTCATTCCAAAACAAAACACATTGGACTGGGATGACCCAGATTGCAGTATAAAATTAGATCTTAACTTAACACAGATAGAATAGAATTAATCTTTCTTTGCCTTTTTATCAGATTTTGATTCCTTAGGTTTCTCTTCTACTTTCTTCTCTTCTTTCTTTTCTTTTGGTTTCTCTTCTACTTTCTTCTCTTCTTTCTTTTCTTTTGGTTTCTCTTCTACTTTCTTCTCTTCTTCATATTTTGAAATTAGAACATTACCATCATCGTCTTTTGTTAATTTCACACGTATCTTTCTTGGAGGGTGTCGTATTCCTCTCGCCCAGACCAGATGGCTTACATCCTCTTCTATTTTTACATTTTCAGATTTCATGTGACGTGTAGCAAATTCTCTAATCATATTGATTGCCCTTTTGGCCCTTTGGTTGTTTGGAGAAAGCAAGACCTTTCCAAGATTAATTGTATAAACGCGTTCAAGTGATTCTTCAGACAATTATCCCACTCCCACGTCTGTTCTGCGCCATTGTCTTTTCTTTGGGTTTGATCGTACCCTTCTTTTTGTTCTAACTACAATCCAAGTTGGTACTGGTAAACTTTGTTTTAGTTTCTTCATTAAACGTATCTTCCTTGGAGCAGACTTGTGCGCACCCATAAAAATTTGAACAACTTGACCTCTTTTTAAATGAATCTCAAGAGTTCGCATAAAAACTGATATTAAAAAAATTAGTTATAGCAAACCACTACTTGATAAAAGATTCATTATCTGCTTTAACATCCTAGCAGAAGCGCCCCAAATCAAATGATTTTGGTATCTGAAAGTATACATCTCTTGAATCGATTTGTGAGATGGATCTAGATCATCTTCAATTGTCTTTAAGAGAGGCATGAATGGAATGTGCAATATAGTTTCTATTTCTGAATTTGGTGTAAGTTCTGGTATTTCATCTAAAACGCAAATAAACGGCATTATTGTAAAACTCGAATTCAAAGTGGTCACAGGACTAATCTGACCTATGATTTGTTGCCTATGTATGTCAAGATTCATCTCCTCTTTTGTTTCTCGAAGAGCTGTAGCTAGTAGATCATTGTCATATTGCTGCCATGTCCCACCAGGAAAAGAGATCTCGCCTGCATGATGATTCATTGTTTTGGGTCTTTCTGTCATGATTATAGTAGGTTCTTTTCCATAAATCACCATCAATACCGCTGCAAGTTTTGTTTGTCCATCGTGCTTTACTGCCGGCGCAATTTTACTAGATAGTGCTTTTTTGAGTAATTCTATTTCCAATTATTTTAGTAAGACATGATTGTTATTTGGCATTATCGTTATAGATGGTTTTCATCTTCAGAAGACATTTTTGGTTTTTATCAATTTAATTTCTTGCTTTGTTTTGGATATTATCTGCATTCAAAGGTTATAATCAAGTACTCAAGAAAACCTTCTATGACAATCACCTATGAGATAAATCCGCCCAAAGTCATCCAAGATACCATATTATCTCAAAAGGAGCTACAGAATTCTATCAATAAATTAAAGAACAAAGCCTTGAAGGTTGGCCAAGTCTGCAAAAGTATCCACTTGACAGATTCAGTTCTTGGAATACCAAGAATTTCACCCATTACCGCGGGTTTCTTTATTAGAGATTCCAATAATAAAATAAAAATTTCTGCAAGCGTACGAGTGCGAGATAGAAATCTCATCTCCCTTACTCAAACAATTTGTGATGCCATTTTGCTTGATCTAAATGGGATTCTTATTCTCAAGGGAGACACACCACCTGTTGGGCCAAAGGACTCTAAGCTTATACCAAGTGATGTTGTAAAGCAATTCAACAAACAAGGTTTTGGAAAAAAAATTGAACTTTATCTTTCTTTGTCAAGCAACCCAGATTTTGAAAAAATTCATAAAAAAATCGAAGCACAGCCAAAAGGATTTGTTACTCAGGTTATCAGTTCCATCGACCAAGTAACAAGAATAGTGGATAAGTTAAAGCCACAAGGATTTAAGATAGTTCCCTGCGTATTGTTAGCATCGGAGAAAAATTCAAAATCTGCAAAGATTCTCAATCTTGATTGGTCAAGTTACAGTAATGATATGGTCGGTTTCATAAAGCAGGTACACAAAATTTCTGGCAATGTGTTGATAAGCTCACCAAATGATTTTAAGGGCGCATTAGAGATATTGAGGAAGATAAGTTGATTTCCTCATATACTGTTGGAATTTATCCAAGATCAGAGGACCTCATAGAAGCCACTCGTAAAAATACAAAAAATCTCTCATCGTTATACTTGAAGGAAAAAAAAGAGTACATTGCCATACAAAAAAAAGCAAATCTTGGCTATGTTTGTGATCCGCTTTTGGATTGGGATGACATTTACCGACCTTTTTCCAAATTAAAATCAGTCAAGGTTGAAGCGCTGAACCGAATATATGAGACAAATACCTTTTACCGCAGACTCTCTTTTAATGGATCGTTAAACGATGCTGGCAATATCATAAAATCAAACTTGGCAATTTCCCTCTTACCAAAAAACAGAACTGTCTGTATCGTAGAACCATATACTTTTGCAGACATGCATGCAAGTACAAAATACAAGAAAAAAAACGATTTTGTAATTGCAATAGCAAAGATGCTCAGAAAAGAAGTAGATTCCTTAGTAAAATCTGGCTTTAATTTGATTCAACTTGTTGCTCCGTCCATTGCATATCAAAAAAAAGTTGATTTTGAAATAGTAAAAAAATCACTGTCAATAATCACAAAAGGCCTTAAAGCAAAAACAATTCTTCATCTTTACTTTGGTGATGTAACAAAAAAAATTGAAGAGCTTCTAGATCTTCCTGTCTCTGGCCTTGGATTTGATACAATAACTACTCCTATATCCTCCATAAGAAAACACAGTTTTTCTGGAAAATTACTTGCAGTAGGATTGATGAATTCCTACAATACCAAACTTGAAGATAAAAAAGAATCAATATCAAAAATTAATGATATCATATCACAAACAAAACCTGCCGAGACATTTGTTACCACAAATTTTGATTTGCAGTATTTGCCAAAAGATTTTGCAGTTAAAAAAATATTAAGGCTTGGCGAAATTGCAAGAGGAGTAAAAAGTGCATAAGTTTTTTCCAACTCAGGAAATTGGTAGCCTAAAAAAACCAGCATGGCTATTAGAAGTGGTAAAAAACCCAGATATTTCTAATGAGGATAAAGTAAAAGCACGAAACGAGGCAGCGTTGTTAAACATAAAAACGCTCGAGGATATCGGCCTTGACATCGTTTACGATGGTGAAGTTAGAAGAGTTGAGATGTATGAAGAACCGGTGCGACACATCAAAGGATTTGAGTTTGCAGGTCGAGTGAGATCTTGGGATAACAAATACTACAAAAAAGCCCGAGTTACAGAAGAAGTTGCTTACAAACAAAATTTCCACGAGTATGAATTTGAATTCATAAAAGAAAACGCCAAGTGCGACATCAAGATTCCAGTTACTGGAGCTTACACATTAGCAGATTGGTCATACAATGAATTTTACAAAACAAAAGAAGAACTTGTAATTGATTTGGCAAAAAAAGTAGTAAGGCCACTCATAATAGATTTGGTAAAAGAGGGCGCAAAAATAATTCAAATAGATGAGCCAGCTGCAACAACCCATCCCTCGGAAATGGATATTTTTCGAGAGTCAATAAATGAATCAGTAAGAGGAATAAATGCAAAGTTTGTAATTCACGCTTGCTTTTCAGGAAATGAATATACCGCACTGGCGCCTCAAATGTCCGAAATTAAAGTGCAACAATACACTTTAGAATTTGCAAACCGTGATACTTGGTATCTAGGAACAAATGATAAGGAAAGAAAGGGGTATCATGTACTCAAGCTGTTCAAAGAATATGGTTTCAAAGGTGAGATTGGAATCGGTGTTACTGATGTACATTTAGATAAGATAGAGCCTCCGAAGCTTATACGTGATAGAATAATTTATTCTGCAAAGGCATTAGGAGATGCCTCCAAGATTTACGTCAATCCAGATTGTGGTCTTAGAACAAGAACAAGAAGTGTAGCCTTTGAGAAATTAAAAGTAATGGTAGAAGGAACCAAGCTTGCGAGAATGGAAATCACCAACTAGATTAAAATTAAAGGTTATCAATCAAGGTTATGTCTTTGAGATGAATTTACTGAGAGCAACAATTTTTCTTGTTGGGTTATTTGTATTAGGTTTAGTTTCGTTTCACTATGCTAATGCCGAAGTATGGATTCCTGACAATGAATTTGGAGGATATTATGACTCAGATGGAGTATATACTGTAATAGGAACAGTCAAAAATACAGAAAATATTGTAATTGTTCCAACAATTGTCATAAACATAAATGATAATGACAAAACAATTTCTGAATCTTATACTCTATCAATAGTCAATCCATCAAAAGACATTCCTTTTAAAATCAAAATACCACAAGTAGAAAGTAAAAACCCAGTTCTTCAAAGACCTCAGGTAAGCTTTGTTACTGCAAAACACAATGCCATAGATGTACAAGTAATCTATGATACCACCTTGGTAAAGCATGCAGATGGACACACGTCAGGTTTTATCATAAACAATGATACTGTTTCTGCCTATGATGTTAGAGTTTATGCTGTAATTTATGGTAAAGATGGAAAATTTCTTGATACTGCTAAAAGTGTAGAAACCATTACTGAAATGAAACCAAGTGAGAAAAGAGAATTTATCATGTATCCTGATCCTTTGCTTGCACCAAAAGTAAGTTATTACAGCTGCTTTGCATTAGGTGAGGATCCTACACAGACTGTTGCTGTTGAAAGAGGAGGAGACAAATTTTATTTTACTTATTTGTCTCCTGGATATTTAACTGACGCAAAGTTTGATGATTTCCAAAATGCACTTTCAATAACTGCTAGAAATCCTTGGCCTCAAACATCTTATGTAAATTTCATGTTTCCCTTGCAAGATGATAATGAAAAATTTTCTGCTTATTTAGATGGTAAACCAATAGATGCACTTCAGAGCAAGGACCCAAATGGATATTGGCATGTAGCATTCAATCTATCACCGCAATCTACTCATGCAATCTTAATTTCAGGATTCGGAGATCAAGGTCATTCACTTTTGCCTGTAGGAAATTTTAGAAATTATTTTTTGGTTATAATACCTGTAGCTGCTGCTGTTATTAGCATCATCATTTGGAAAAAGAAAAAAGACTAGCGTCACCGTTAAACTTGAGTCAAGCCCCAGCGTGACATTACATTTCTTTCAATTTTTTTAAAAACAAAACCATCTACTAAGATTCCAATTCCCATTATTACAATAAGAATGGCTGTGACTTGCGATATGTCGTTATAATGTTTTCCGGTGTTTAGTAAAAATCCTAATCCTACCACAGAAAAGATAATTTCTGCAGCTATAACACCACGCCATGCATATGCCCATCCTTGTTTAAACCCAGAAATGAGATAAGGAAAAGCGGCAGGTATCATGACATTTGTGATGAGCTGAAATCCACTTGCGCCCATATTTTTTCCCGCAACTAGATAGGTAGGTGGGACATTTTTTATTCCTGAATAAGTATTAATCGAAACTGCAAATAATGCTCCTGCAACAGTAACAAAAATCACTCCAGCATCAGTCGGTCCGAACCATATAAGAGCTAGTGGTACCCACGCAACTGATGGAATTGATTGTAGACCTAAAATTAAAGAACCAAGAGTTTGGTTTGCAGTCTCAACTTTAGCCATAAAAATCCCTAAGATCATACCACCAGTAATTGCAATCGCAAGACCAACAATTAATCTCCACATGCTTGTTGCGATTCCATATGGCAGACTTCCATTTGCGGCCTCATGCACCAAAGTTTTGCCAACTTGTATAGGCGATGGAAATGCTTGCTCAGGTATTATGTGAAGTAAAAATACTACTTCCCAAACTACAACTATTCCGACATAAAATGCAATTTTTTTTCCGATTGTCTTTGCGTTCATCTTGACTCATCTTTTATCCGTGTCATTACCTCGCTCTTTAATTCTTCAAGAATTTGATGATAGTATTTTTGAAGATTTTCATCTTCAGCAAGTCTTGGTCGTCTATAGTCTATTATGATTTCTTTTTTTATTTTGGATGGGCAGTTTTTGAATACAACAACACGATTTCCAAGTATTACAGATTCTAAAATGTTATGTGTAACAAAAATGATTGTCTTTTTTGTTCTTTCCCAAATCAATTGCAGTTCAACTAATAACAAATCTCTTGTTTGTGAATCAATTGCTGCAAATGGTTCATCCATCAAAAGAATTTCTGGATCCATAGCAAGAGCTCGTGCAATTGCAACCCTTTGCTTCATTCCTGTAGATAGTTGATAGATATAAGAATCAGCAAACTTGGTCAATTGCATCATATCCAAATATCTTTGTGAAATTTGTCGGCGTTGATCTTTTGGGATGCCAGCTATTTTTAGTCCAAATTCTACATTATCAATTACCTTAAGCCAAGGAAAGAGTGCTCCTTCTTGAAAGACCATTGTCCTATCAGGACCCGGTGTTGAGATTTTATTTCCGTTAAGCAAAATTTCTCCTGAATCAGGTTTTTCAAGTCCTGCTACAATATTCAAAAACGTGGTTTTGCCACATCCCGAAGGACCTACAATGCATACGAAATCTCCTTCATCTACGTTCAGATTAATTCCATCTAGTGCAAGAACCGAGTTACCATTATGATCAAAATGTTTTATGATGTTTTTTGCTTGTAGTTTAGTCATAAGAAAGTCTCCTCTTCTATCTTTCCGATAGTTAACACTAGAAATGCCTCATCCAACTCGATCAATTTCATATAACACCGTTATAATAATGCGGTTAAATAGTGATCGAATTTTAGCTTAGACTAATTTAGTTTGTCTCATTATTTTAGAAATAATTTTTTGTTTTTATGAGAAAATAAATTTGGAAATTGCCAAAGCACAAAAGATAAATGCTAAAATCTGATCACAGAAAACCTCAATGAAAGGAAAGGCAGTTCTAGCTTTCTCTGGTGGTTTAGACACATCAGTTGTTGTAAAATATCTTCAAGAAAAATACAACTTGGATGTTGTTACTGTTACAGTAGATGTAGGCCAGGGGGATGATCAAAGAAAGATCGCTGCAAAAGCAAAGAAGCTTGGAGTTGTTAGACACTACAATTTAGATGCACGCGAGGAATTTGTAAATGATTTCATTTTTCCTTCTATAAAGGCAAATGCACTTTACCAGAAAAAATACTGTCTTGCAACAGCATTAGCCAGACCATTAATTGCACAAAAGGTAGTTGATATTGCTAAAAAAGAAAATGCAAAAGCACTAGCACATGGATGTACTGGCAAAGGAAACGATCAAGTAAGGTTTGATGTTACTATGCGTTCAGGCTCCACTCTTCCGATCATTGCTCCAATTAGGGATCTAAATTTGACCCGTGATGTCGAACTAAAATTTGCACAAAAGCATGGTATCCAGATCGATACTACGGCAAAAAAATTCAGCATAGATCAAAACTTGTGGGGGCGTGCAATCGAAGGTGGGAATTTAGAAGATGCTTACAAAGAACCGCCAGAAGATGCCTTCATTTGGGTAAAGACAAAGAACATGCCAGATAAACCACAATACTTGGAGATAGAATTCAAAGAAGGGGTTCCAGTTACAGCTGACGGCAAGCGTCTAAAGCCTATTGAACTAATACAATACATCAACAAAAAGGCTGGTTCTTGTGGAGTTGGCATAGTCGATCACATAGAAGATAGAGTAGTTGGGATAAAATCACGTGAAGTTTACGAGACACCTGCAGCAACTTGTCTCATTGAGGCTCATACAGATCTTGAAAAGATGGTTCTCACAAAACATGAACTCAAGTTTAAATCAACAGTAGATTCGGAATGGGCTTGGTTGGCATATTCTGGATTGTGGCAGGATCCACTAAAATCTGATTTAGATATGTTTATCAATGCCACTCAAAAGAGAGTTAGCGGAACTGTAAAACTAAAGATGTTTAAAGGAAGTCTAATCGTAGTTGGAAGAAAATCAGAATATTCGTTGTATAGTCATGACTTGGCAACATATGGATCTGGTTCCACATTTGACCAAACTTTGGCAAAAGGATTTGTTGAATTGTGGGGACTTCAATCAACAGAAGCTACTAAATTACTAAAAAAGAGGTGAAAAATTCAATTATGAGTTGTCCAGAATGTGACGCAAAATTAAAAATTCCAGACGATGCAAGTGTTGGAGAAATAGTATCATGTCCTGACTGCGGAGCAGATTTCGAGATTGCATCAAAGAATGGTGCTTCTTGTCAATTCAAACATGCTGAAAAAGTCGGCGAAGATTGGGGAGAGTAGATGTCAAAGATTCGTATCGTGTACGATCGAGTCAGATCAGAGGAGAAAATGCTCGAAGAAAAAGCAATTGAGCTTGGTCACGATACAAAGATGATCGATGCAAAAGTAACTCAGGTAAATACCGAAAGTAAAAAAAACGATTTTGATTTTGGTGATGTAGTACTGGAAAGATGCGTAAGCTATTTCCGAGGTCTACATTTCACTGCCTGTTTAGAATTTCTTGATGTTCCAGTCATAAACAAGTATGAAGTTGCAAACAATTGTGGAAACAAGATGATAACATCACTCTTGTTAAAAAAACACAATGTACCAACTCCAAAAACATACTTTTCTTACTCATCTGAGGCAGCACTTGAGAATCTCGAAAAGGTAGGCTATCCTATGGTCATCAAGCCCATAGTAGGAAGTTGGGGTAGAGGAGTAATGCCTCTCAAGGACAGAGAAACCGCTGATGCAATAATTGAAGTACGAGAATTAAATGATGGGCCTTTAGACCGAATTTATTACCTTCAAGAGATGGTAAAAAGACCTCCAAGAGACATTCGCGTCATAGTTGTAGGAGATCAAGTCATTTCCGCAATGTATAGAACTTCGTCAGGGAGTTTCAAGACAAACATTGCTCTTGGTGCAGAACCAATTTTGTGTGAGATAACAAAGGAGTTGGAGGATATTTGTATGAAAGCGTCAAAGGCAGTAGGCGGAGGAATATTAGGAGTGGATGTCATGGAAGATGAAACACGAGGACTCATTGTCCATGAAGTAAATAACACAGTGGAATTCAAAGGACTGGCAAAAGTTTCAAAAAAGAACATCCCAAAAGAAATGATTGATTTTGCAATCAAGTATACTATAAAATAAATTATACTCCTTTATGCTAGGAGTGTATCAATGAAAGTTGGAGTCATCGGCGCATCAGGTTTTGTAGGAGGAGAATTGCTCAGGCTACTCATAAGTCACCCCAAAGTAGAGATTACCATGGTAACATCAAGGCAATATGTAGGAGAATATATTTCAAGAATTCAACCAAGTTTGAAGGGATTTACTGATATAACATTTTCCGAACTTGATTATGATAAATTATCAGATAAGTGTGATCTTGTTTTTACAGCGGTACCACATGGAACAGCAACTGAGATAGTAAAGGCATTGTATGATCGTGGAATGAAAATAATTGATCTGAGTGCAGATTACCGTCTTCACAACGCTCCAGATTACGACAAGTGGTATGGCTGGCAACATCCTTATCCAGAGTTATTGTCAAAATCAGTTTTTGGCATCCCAGAAATTCACAGAGAACAAATAAAAAATGCGCAGCTAGTCTCTTGCCCTGGATGCATGGCAGTAACTTCAATCCTTGCGCTGTATCCCCTTGTGAAAAAAAACCTAATTGATACTGAACACATCGTTGTTGATTCAAAAATTGGTTCCTCTGGTGCAGGTGCAGGTTCTTTAGCTGGTACACATCATGCTTTGAGGTCAGGAGTAATCAGACCATACAAGCCAGCAAAGCACAGACACACTGGTGAAATAGAACAAGAGCTAAGTGAGGTAGCGGGAAAAAAGATCCACGTATCTATGAGCCCACATGCGGTAGACATAGTTAGAGGAATATTGTGTACAAATCACACCTTCCTTACTCATGAAGTAAGCGAGATTGACATTTGGAAATTGTACCGTGAACAATACCAGAATGAAAAATTTGTTAGGTTGATTCATGATAAAAAAGGATTCTACAAGTTTCCTGATCCAAAGTTTGTTGTTGGATCCAATTTCTGTGATGTAGGATTTGATATAGATGAAGACAATCATAGATTAGTCGTATTGTCAGCATCAGACAACTTGATGAAAGGGGCGGCTGGGTCTGCCATACAAAACATGAATGTAATGGCAGGTTTTGATGAGATAGAAGGTCTCGCATATACACCGCTAACACCTGTGTGAGAAAATGATTACAATCAAGATTGGAGGAAGCGTAGTAGATGGGCTTCATCCATCAATTATTGCAGATCTAAAAAAAGTTTCAGAACAAGAAAAAGTAATCTTGGTCCATGGTGGAGGAAAAGAAGTAACAAAAATTTCAGAGGCATTAGGAAAGGAACAAAAATTCATTGTTTCTCCTGGCGGAATAAAAAGCAGGTTTACTGACAAAGAAACCGTAGAGATCTTTACTATGGTGATGTCTGGAAAAATAAATAAAATGATAGTTCGCATGCTACAAAAAAATGGCATAAATGCAGTAGGACTTTCTGGAGTGGATGGCAGGATTATTCAGGCTGAACGTAAAAAGAAGCTGATTGTGATAAACGAAAAAGGTCGCAAAATGGCAATAGATGGAGGATATACCGGCAAGATAAAAGATGTAAACTCAAGTTTGATAAAATCAATCCTGGATCAAGGCTACGTTCCTGTCATATCTCCAATTGCCATAAGTGAAGAATTTGATTTTCTTAACGTCGATGGAGACAGAGCTGCCGCATATGTAGCAGGCAAGATGCAATCTGACAAAATCTTGTTTTTGACAAACGTGGAGGGTTTACTGATGAAAGACAAGCTTGTAAAGAAACTTTCTTTAGCCGAAGCAAAGGAAATTCTTCCAAAAATAGGTTTTGGTATGGAAAAAAAGATACTTGCCGCAACAGAATCTCTTGAGATGGGAGTAAAACAAGCTCTTATCGCAAGTGGTCAAAGAGAAAATCCCATATCATCAGCCATTGCACATGACAACTGTACGGTGATTACAAAATGACTGAAGACCAATTCATGGGAAATATCTATCAGAGATTTCCTGTAACAATAGAACGTGGTCTTGGCTCGCATGTGTGGGATATCAATGGAAAAGAGTACATCGATTGTATGGGAGGATATGGTGTTGCTCTTGTTGGTCATTGTAATCCGCGTGTTGTAAAGGCCATTAAAGCACAACTTGATAAAATAATTACAGTTCACAGTTCATTTTACAATAAAACACGCGAACAATTTTTAGAGAATCTGATAAAGATAGCTCCAAAGAATCTAACTCAAGTTTACCTAAACAGCAGCGGAACTGAGGCAGTAGAGGCCGCAATAAAATTTGCAAGAAAGTTCACAGGTAAAACCGGAATGGTAGCAATGAATGGTTCTTACCATGGAAAATCATTTGGATCTCTTTCAGTAACATTTAGTCAAAAATACAGAAAGTCCTTTGAACCGCTAGTAGAGAAGGTTTCATTTTCACCTTTTGGCGATATTGAAGCCCTAAGATCAAAAGTAAATTCTGATACAGCATTTGTTATAATGGAACCAATACAGGGAGAAAGTGGAATCCATGTTGCACCAGCTGGATTCTTGCAAGAAGTCAGAAAGCTATGCGATGAAAAAGGAATTCTTTTGATATTTGATGAAATCCAGGCAGGGCTTGGTAGAACTGGCAAGATGTGGGCAGGTCAGCATTGGGAAACGACTCCAGACATTATGTGTTTAGCAAAAGGAATTGCAGGTGGCATTCCCATGGGAGCTACACTTGTACGTCAAGACATTCTTGCTTGTATAAGCAAAGGGGAACAATCATCTACTTTTGGAGGAAATCCACTCTCATGTGCTGCAGGGATTGCAACAATAGAAGCTTTGACACAAGATGGATTGGTTGAAAATGCCGCAAAAATGGGAAAACTATTCCGGGAAGGATTAGAAAGACTAAAGGAAAAACACAAGATAATCAGAGAGATTCGTGGTAAAGGTTTGATGATTGGGGTAGAAATGAAATTTGAGATAAAAGATATTTTATTTGATGGAATAGCAAACAATCTCTTACTTTTGTATTCTGGAAAGAACATACTACGATTATTACCGCCACTTGTCATTTCTGAATCAGACATAACCAAAGCTTTAGAAACATTAGATGTGATATTAGGTAAAGAGGAAAAAAGAAGAAATGTCTAAAGATAAAACCGATGATGCAATTATTGAAATGCTAAAAAAAGATTCCAGGGAATCTTTTGTAGTAATAGGGCAAAAACTCGGTCTTTCTGAATCAGCGATAAGAAGGCGAGTAAAAAATCTTACTGATGGCGGTACGATAAAAAAATTTACAATAGAAACTGGCGATGCAAATGCAACCAGTGCAATTATTTTGATTTCAGTAGATTCTGCAACTGACACATCAAAAGTTTCAGCAAAACTGACAAAGTTACATGGCGTTCACACAGTCTATGAAATTACTGGGCAGTATGACATTGCAGTCATAATCAGAGCGCCAACAATTACAGACATAAATGCATGCATTGATTCTTTGCGTAAGGTTCCAGGCGTATTTGATACCAACACAGTCATCATTTTACGTACTGTAACCTAAAAAAACGAAGTTCGGATCCTTTTTTTCGAATACGACTAATCTCGGCTTAAATATTCCAAAAACAGCCGATTTCTGTACGAATATGTTTATATTAACCAGTTTTTGGTACTAGATCAGCAATGGGTGATCCGAATTACTACGCATACAGATATAATGAAATGGGAACCAAACCAAAGAAAATTCATGTCCTAGATAGTACACTAAGGGAAGGAGAACAACATCCTGGTGTGACATTTTCAAACAAGCAACGAATTCAGATTGCTTGGATGCTTGATTATTTTGGTGTTGATCAAATTGAAATTTCTCCAGTAGTAACAAGTGATCACAAAGAAGCAACAAAAACAATAATCAAACAAGGATTAAGGGCAGATATCGTAGCGCATGTACGTGCATTAAAGGAAGATGTTGACATTGCACTTGATTGTGATGCAAGTTGGATGGCAACATATCTTGGAATGTCAGATATTCATCTAAAAGATAAGTTAAGAATAACTCGAGAAGAAGCTTTGCACAGAGCAGTTGAAACTGTAGAATATGCAAAGTCACACGGGTTGAAGATGAGATTTACAATGGAGGATGCCAGCAGAGCAGACCCTGCATTTTTGATAAAGATGTGTAAAGCAATTGAAGAAGTTGGTGTCGATAGGATAAGTATTCCAGACACAGTAGGTATAATGCGACCAAATGGAATGTATAATCTAATAAAAACAGTACACGATCAAATAAAAACACCACTTGATGTACACTGTCATAATGATATCGGTTTAGCATTAGCTAATGCACTTGCTGGTTGTGATGGTGGAGCAGATCAAATTCACACCACAATAGATGGAATTGGTGAAAGAACTGGAATTCCAGCATTAGCAGAATCGGCTGTTGCTTTATCTTATCTTTACAAATCTCCAAACAATTTCAGATTGGACATGCTTATGGACCTCTCAAGGTTAATTGAACAATATACTGATATCAAACCCTATGATTCCAAGCCAGTCGTTGGTGCTACTGCCTACAAACATAAAGCTGGAACTCACCTCGCGGCAATTCTTAGAAACCCCGCATCATATGAGCCAATTGAACCCAAAATAGTCGGAAATAGGAGAAGAATTGTATTTGGAGAATTGGCAGGTAAAAATGGTGCAGCATACCTTATGTCACTTTTAGGTTTGGAACAAAATGACGAACATGCCAAAGCTGTTGCGGCAGGACTTAAGAACTTGCGAATGGGAGACTTGCTTGAAATTCCATTGGATGACAGATTAGAAAGAAAGATAATTAATGACACCCAAGTGAAGATAAAAGCAGGAAAATAATATGAAATGTTTAGAATGTGATGCAAATATCTCCACTCCAAAAGATTCCATGGAAGGAGAAATAATAACATGTCCAGACTGTGGAGCAAGCTTTGAACTCGTAAAAGGATCTACCGGCTTTGAGTTAAAACCAGCACAAACTGTTGGTGAGGACTGGGGCCAGTGAGCTCAGGTTTATCGATTCTTTACGACACCATCAGATGGGAAGAAAAAGCGCTCTTTGATGCAGGTAAGAAAAAAGGCATCAACATCAAGATGGTGGACTGTAAGAATTTATTTTTAAATTTGGACAAGAGTAAAGATGATTTTGACATAGTATTACAAAGATGTGTTAGTTACTACCGTAGTCTACATTCAACAGCAGCACTTGAAGGAAAAGGTGTGAATGTGATAAATTGTTTGAACACCAGTATCTTTGCCGGAAACAAACTGTTTACCCATATACTTTTGCAAAAAGAAGGTATACCAACACCGTTTAGTACCGTCGCTTTCTCTGAAGAAGCAGCGCTGGAGGCTCTCGAAAAAAGTGGCTATCCTATGGTTCTCAAACCAACTGTTGGCAGTTGGGGAAGAATGATTGCGCTGCTAAAAGACCGTGATTCTGCAGAGGGAATAATGGAAAGTAGAGAGAGAATGTACCCAATTTACCAAGTATATTACCTAGAAGAATTTGTGCAAAGACCACCGCGAGATATTAGAGCAATAATGGTTGGAGACAAGGTAGTTGCTGCCATCTATAGATATCCTGGAGACGGACAGTGGAAAACAAATATGGCACTTGGCGGAAGGGCTGAAGTGTGCAAAGTGACAAAAGAATTAGAAGATATTTGTATCAAGGCAAAAAATGCAGTTTACGGTCAGATAGTAGGAGTAGATCTCATGGAAAGTAAAGAAAAAGGTCTCGTTGTACATGAAGTAAATAACACAACAGAATACAAAAATACTGTCAGGGTTACTGGTGTAGATATTCCGGAATTGATGATAGATTACGCATTACAATCGAGAAAATAAGAATTGGACTCTTCAATTACAGTAACACCAAGTTTTTCAGTAAAGATGCTTGAGAAAGTACTTAGACTTTACACTCCCTCACTTGCAGAAAAACCTCTTGCCGAATTTCTAGCAGATAAGTGTGATGATTTAGGATTTGAAAATATTCACATTGACGAGGTTGGAAACTTGATTGCAACAAAAGGATCTGGTTCTCCCAAAATTCTTTTGTGTGGTCATATGGATACAGTACCAGGAAAAATCAAGGTCAAAAACGATAACGGGTACATTTACGGACGTGGTTCTTCTGATGCAAAAGCGTCCCTTATGGCAATGCTTCTTGCTGCAGCTTCTATTCAAAACAATAGTGGAACAGTAGTTTTTGCTGCAGTAGTAGATGAAGAGGGAAATGCGACAGGAATCAAAAGTCTAGTTAAACAAAAGCTCGATATTGATTATGCCATTTTTGGGGAGCCGAGTGGAATAAGAAACATAACAATAGCATACAAAGGAAGAATTGCTATCAATCTTAAAGTAAACGTAGGAAATAGTGCACATGCTAGCGCTCCCTGGCTTACAAAAAATGCAATTGATGAATCATACGTCTTCGTTAAAGCACTAAAAGATGCACTTGAGGCAAATCAATTAGACAAACCAAAGGGAATGATGCTAACTGCCACTCTAACTGAGATAAAGGGTGGAACCAGTCACAATGTAACAGCATTAGAATGTGATGCAACAATGGACATAAGGCTTCCAGTAAACATGAACTGCAAAACTGTTGGTGAAAAGATTGCAACTACGGTACAAGAGGTTGCAAAAAGACAGGGAGTTAATGCGTTTTATTCGGTACTTGATGAAACAGAGCCATTTGAGGCACCGCATAATTCTCCACTTGTCAGAGCGTTAACTTTAGGAGTATTAGATATTGAAAAAACCAGACCGCAATTAATCCGAAAAACTGGAACCGGCGACATGAACATAATTGGAAATGCATTGAACATACCTGTTGTCACTTATGGTCCAGGAGATCCTCATGCATCGCATACAATTAATGAACGTGTTTCAGTAGACGAATATCTTAGAGGCATCGAAGTTTTCAAGCATATGCTCTACCATCTAAAAAGATTGCATAGAAAATCCGAATAAATAATACGAAGCTCAAAATAGCCAAAATCAGAAATTCGATTATGCTTTGGTTTGTAGGTTTAGGAATTTCTGGTCCTGATGGAATAGGTCTTGATACATTAAAAATTTTAAAAAAAGCAGACATAGTATTTTTTGAAGTCTTTACAAGTCCTATTCCACGGGCAGAATTAATAAAAATCAAGAAGCTTGTAAAAGGCCAATTCAAAACCGCAGCAAGATGGATGATAGAGGATGGAAAGACAATTCTTAAAGATGCAAAAAGGAAAAATGTTGTCCTCCTTTCTTACGGTGACCCCTATATAGCAACAACCCATATTGAGTTGAGGACACGAGCAATTTTAGAAAAAATTAAAACAAAAACCATCCATGCTGCATCTGCCATTACATCTCTTATTGGAGAATGTGGATTACATTACTACAAAGTAGGAAAACCTGTAACTATGATGAATGAGAAGCAATCAATCCCAAGTGTATATTATACAATTTATGAAAATCTCATATCTGGAAACCATACCATCATAATTTTAGAATACAATAACGATGCCAGATTTTTCTTGGATCCCAAAGATGCATTATCAAATCTACTTTTGGCAGAAAAGGAACAAAAAAGAAACGTTATCGATGAATCAAGTTTTGTAATAGTAGCGTCAAGAATTGGTGCAAAAAATCAAAATATAATTGCAGGGAAATTATCTACACTAAAAAAGACAGATTTTGGTAAGCCACCACATTCAATTATAATACCAGGAAGAATGCATTTTACAGAATCCGATGCGTTAAAAGTTCTTGCAAAGTGTCTTGATGAACCATTTGATAATTCTTCTAGGATTAAAAAAATTTCAGAACAGATGCTCCAAAAATATATTCCAAAAGCTAGGAAAGCATTAGAAGAAGTAACAAAACAATTCAAAGATGATAAATCTCTTAAATCTGTTTTAGAAAATGCTGATCTTTACTTGGAAGATGCAGAAAAGTTTCAAAGTGAAGGAAAAGAAGAACTTGCAGTATTAAGCATAGGATATGCAGAAGGACTGATTGACGCTTTAAGATTTTCAAAAGGAATAGACCCGTGGGCATAGAGTTTATAGATGAAACAAGGGTAGGATTCTTGTTTTAGTGATATAGTTGGATGCACTCGATAAGGAAATAATTTCAGCCTTATATGTCGCCTCTCTTTCAAAAGAAGATGCTATTTCAATAATAAGAAGAAAGCTTCCAGTAAATCCTGATCATCTAAAGATAAAGATAGAATCGTTGGTAAAACATGGAATAGTTGAGTCTGATAAAAAAACACTTACAGAATTAGGTAGATCTTCGTTGAGAGTTGTTTTGGCTGGAGGAGTCTTCGATATAATACATCCAGGGCACTTGCATACATTAAGAGCTGCAAAGGCTCTAGGAAATGTACTTGTCGTTGTTATCGCAACTGACAAGACAGCTCAGAAAATGAAGAGCCGGATATCTCTTCACAACATGGAGTTGAGGCGAGACCTTGTAAGTTCGCTTTCAATGGTTGACTATGCAATAGTAGGACATGAGGGAGATATTTTCAAGACTGTCGCATTTGTAAAACCTGACATTATAGCACTAGGATATGACCAAGTTCATCAAGAGAAATTCATAACAGACGGATGTAAGAAAATTAATGTTAACGTAAGCATAGCTAGGTTACAATCTCCCATACCAGACATTAAAAGCTCCAAAATTGAAAATGAATATGGCAGCTCTATTTACAGAACTTAATTGTGTGGAAGAACTTACAGTTTTTAATTTATTTTAAATTACTTTTTTCGCTTTCACCTAACAGACATTTTAAACCATCTGTCTTAAGACCGCACTATTTTGAACGAACTGGTACTCTGATTGAAATTTGTGACCCAGTTGAAAGCTTTGTTGCCTTTTTGATATTTTCACGAGAGATTAGCTCTATAATAGAGTCATCATGATGTGTCCTTTCCAAAGTAATCAATGCGGCATCAATCAAATTGTTGATTTTGGCAGGATAGCACTTTACCCAACCATATGTTCTCTTACCATCAGAAAACCCATTTATCATTATTCCAAGATGTGCATCAAGTGTACGTTTTGCCTCGATGAATTCCTTATCTTTTAGTTTAACATTCAGGGTACCAGGAAATGGTACATAACCAAGTTTTGATTTGAATTGTTTTTCATATCCCTTCATTGACATGTAATATGCGCCTTCACCCATACCAGGAACTATACTTCCTTTAAACTCAATATGAGATGGAGCCGAATCCAAGCTGGATTTTAAAATCACAGATATCTTAGCCATCTCTGTGTGACCCTTTGTTGTAATTCTCACAGAAACTCTCTGTCCACTCCTAATTCTCTCAATATATCCATCTTGTTCTAATTCCAAAAGATGTTTTGATGCAGCTTGTTGTGATTTATTGATACTTTTTCCAAGCGATGATGTTGTGATTGTAACAAAGTTATGTCTAGCACCTTTTGCTAAAAGTTCTGCGAGTGTAAGAATGTGTTGAACTTTAAGTTCTGGCATTAAAATGTCTAGGCTACGCCCAGCTCTGTAAATGTTTTGAGTACTAGGCCATCAGTAGATTTTAGGTTAGCCATCCTATGACCTATAAGACACTCTATTCCTGCCTCTTTTGCAGCATCAATCAACCTTTGTGTTATGATTCCATCAAGAACCAGATATTTTATGCCAGAGCTAGCAGTAAGTTTTCCTACAACTTCACTTACAGGAACCTTAAAAAGTTCGTTAAGACCTTCGTCTAGCGCTACTGCTTCAAGTGATTCATTAAGATCAGAATAGACTTTTTTTACAATGTTTGCTATTGGTTCATCTTTTGGATCCTGTAACTTTGGTTTTACAGTTTCTTTTTTCATGTCTTCTGCAGTTTCTTTTAGAATTTCAACAATTTGCATTGGAGTCAACTCTTCAACCTCAACATCCTCTGGTGCTTGATGAACTACATCAACGTTAACTAGAGCTTTGAGTTCTTTTAGAATGAACCCACCCGCTCTGTCACCATCTAAAAATGCAACAACTTTTGATTTTGAATTACAAAGTTCTTTAATGGACTCGTCTATTCGCGCTCCTTCGATTGCAAGAGCATTATCGAATCCTGCTCTTAGCAGATTGATGACATCAGCTCTTCCTTCAACTAAAATTATCCAAGGAGAATCAAAAACGCCAGAACCGCATGCTAGTTTTTCTTTTCCAAATACAGTTAGTTTGCCAGAACCTCCTTCTGATACATCTTTTAGCATCTCATCTCCTTCACTGATTGTTTTAGTAGACCATTTTTGGACGATATCCCTTGCCCTATCAACAATCTCTTTTTTCTTTGCAGAGCGAACATCATCTATTGATTCTAGTTTAAAATGAGCTTGGAATGGTCCGACTTTGTCAATGCTTTCTATTGCTGCAGCAATAAGAGCTGCAGTGTTGATATCAGTACTCATAGGCAACAAGGCGTCTCCTTTTGTTTGAGTTGACGTACTCGTAGTGTTAACTTCTATCCTGCCGACTTTCGATACTTTTTGAAGTTCGTTTAGGTTCATCTCTGGTCCAAGCAGTCCTTCTGTTTGGCCAAAAATTGCGCCTATTATGTCGGCCTTTTCAACCAATCCATCGACGTCAAAGCTAAGCTTAACGTGATACTTGACAATTCCAGTAGGTGGCAATTCATAATCCTCTTAATTTTTGATCAATCTATTTTCGTAAGAGTCTGATATAAGTGCTTATTGTTATTAGATCACTGAAAACCGATCTTGTCTTGCGTATATTGAGAGATCCTCAATATGCCGTATTTTCCCTTTTGTTATAGATACAAGCTTTCTCTTAAAGGAGAGATCTATTCGAATACGATGCTCTAGTTGAGATATTATCTTACTTGCAAGATATTTGCCCTTTCTATCACCATCAAACAAAACTATTAGATTTTTGTAAGATGTCACGAAATCTGCAAATCTTGCTAGTCCCTTGAAGCTGTGGAACTCACAAATTTTACCAGAAAATCCGAGTTTTTTTAGTGCTGTTGAATCACGTTTTCCTTCCACCACTACGATACTGTCTTTTTTTGAATTTAGTAAATCTATGAAATTTTGAAGTTTAATTATTTCAGATTCAGTTACATTCACAAAATCATTTAGTAGTTAACATATTAAGCACTTTTCAATTACAAAATCATGTCTGACATACTTGTAATACAAAATGCAAAGTATGAAGGGTTATCAGGACTAGGCAAACTCCTAGAAGAAGATGGATTTAGAACACAGATAATATTTGCCAAAAAAGAAAAAATTCCAGAAGTAAACCATTCCACAGTTATTATTTTGGGTGCGCCTGAAAGCGCAAATGATGATCTTTTGTATTTGAAAGAAGAGATGAAAATGATAAGAAATACAGTAAAAAAAGAGATCCCCCTTCTTGGCATTTGTCTTGGATCACAGCTTATTGCCAAATCATTTGGTGCCAAAGTCTACCAGGGAAATAAAAAAGAGATAGGAATCTATCACGATATAGAATTTGACAATCTCCCAAAATCCACATTATTTTCAGGAATCCAAAGTCCAGCTACGGTATTTCATTGGCATGTAGACACCTTTGATCTACCTACAGATTCCATAAGGCTTGCACACTCTAAAGATTATCAAAATCAGGCATTTCAACTAGGTAGTGCCGTAGGAGTACAATTCCACCTAGAGGTAGATGAAAATACGATCAGACTATGGCTAGAAAAATCAAAAGACGAACTTAGTAAGACATCATATATTGATACAGAAGAAATAATCAGAAAAATACCTGAAAAAATAGAAACGATACAAAACAATATGAAAATCTTTTATCAAAATTTCAAAACCGCATACAATCTTTGACAGAAGTTTAATATAAAGACGGTAAGACTCTCGAATCTAGTTATGATAAAATTACTAAATATAAGCAATTCACAAAAATTTTTAAAATGCATCAATGAAGCAAAGGAGTTTTCGATGTGAATACAGTTACAAAAGTATTTGAAGAAACGATTGCTGCAGATCACAAGGTAATTACAGAAGACCTTTCAAAAGCTGTTTTAAAGAAATATGGGATTAGAGTACCAGGATACGCACTTGTAAATTCTGCCAAAAAAGCTACAAAGGCAGCAAAGAAGCTTGGTTATCCTCTTGTGATGAAAGTAGTTTCTCCGCAGATTCTTCACAAAACAGATGTTGGCGGAGTCAAAGTTGGATTACAAAATGAAAAGGAAGTAAAACAAGCCTTCAATGACATGTACAAAAGGCTCTCAAAAAAGAATGGAGTCCACCTAAAAGGAATTCTTCTTGAGAAAATGGTGCCTCAAGGAGTAGAGCTTATTGTTGGTCTTCAAAACGATCCACAGTTTGGACCTGTAATAATGGTTGGGCTTGGAGGAGTATTAACTGAGATATTCAAAGACGTTGCATTTAGGATGCTTCCAATTACAATTGCAGATGCAAAATCGATGCTTGAAGAGCTAAAGGGTGCAAAAATATTGCAAGGGTACAGGGGTAGCAAACCTATAGACCAAAACATGCTTGCAAAAGCCTTAGTTCA
>Ga0209515_10003473_pt1 | contig 22526 bp, 22 predicted proteins | sample Subgroupgradi54m_FD_187454 | JGI IMG/M metagenome (GOLD analysis project Ga0209515, IMG submission 187454) | Subsurface groundwater microbial communities from S. Glens Falls, New York, USA - GMW60B uncontaminated upgradient, 5.4 m (SPAdes)... ... | reverse complement strand
CTTTTTGTGGGATGGCGAAATTGCCTCCCCGCAAGGGGAAAGGAGGCAATCTCGCCATCCCACCAACAGGAGAACACCAATGAATCATCAGCGATTGCAGTGCTATCGTCGGCTACTGAGTGTCGCACAGACCGTGCCAGCCCTGGTGGCAAAGTGGCCCACACGCTATGGTTATCTCGTGGATCAATTGCAACGCGCCCTGACAAGTGCGATTTTTAATTTGGCGGAAGGGAATGGCCGCGCGTCACCCAAAGAGCGGCGACATTTTTTCAGTATCGCGCTCGGATCACTTGCGGAAGTCGATGCCGCCTTCGATGTCGTGCACGCGTTTCAATTGAATCCACCGTCTCTCATTCAGCCGATTCAATCCGAACTGCGCTTCGCCGAGGTGCAACTCCGCAAGCTGCGCGAAGTCTACTGGCGGGAATCCTGATCCGCAGTTTCCTGATCCAAATCCTATTCCAGTTCCAGATCGAGATCTGGATCCGAATCAGCGTTGGTATTTTGTAAACACGCCCTAAGCGGACTTCCCGAAAATTTCTTTCACACACATCTGCCACGGGCAGATGGTAATTTTTCCTTCCCTTCTTTTCGCCGGCTCTCGGCAGAGCACGAGGGCTTGGCTTTTGGGGACGTCGGCGATGAAACGAGACAGTGGATTGAGCGTCGACGGTTTCATGCGATCAGATGATTTGATTTCGACAAAGAGTAACGTTTGCCCCGGGCGTTCGATGACCAGGTCGACTTCGAATTGATCCGTGGCAAGGTAGGAAAAAGTAAAATCGGTTTTGAAATACGCATTGAGTCGATGTAATTCAATGATCCAAAAATGTTCAAAGGCGCGACCGTACTCGGTGTGGCCTTCCCGAAGAGGAAGATTCAGTTCTTGCGCCAACGCTCGTTGAACGCCCGTATCAAAAAAATAAAATTTGGGATGTGTCCGTTGGCGCTTCCTGAGCGACCGGTGATACGCGGGCAATAAAAATCCGACCAACGTTTCTTCCAATATGGAATAGTAGGAACGGACCGTTTTGCTGTCGACACCAACCTCCTGGGCGAAATTGGTCCACGAAAGAATCGCTCCGTTATTCGCGGCAGCCAGCGACAAAAACCTCTGGAAGGCCGGAAGATTCCGAATCAGACCTTCCTGTTGGATTTCTTCTTTTAAGTAGGTGTGGGAATAGGTGCGCAGAAAATCCTTTTTTTGGTCTCTCGTAAACGTGGTCGTTTTCGGCAGCGTGCCAAAGGCCAGCGCGTCTTCAAGATCAAATTGCGCCCCCAATTCCCGATGCGTCAGCGGAAAAAGGGAATAAGCAAAGGCGCGACCCGCCAATAAATTGGCCTGTCCCCGCTTCAGTTTGCGGGCCGACGAACCAGTTAAGGCAAAATAACGGGTTGGATTTTTTTCAATTTGCCGATGCACTTCATTCAAAAGCGACGGAACTTTCTGTACTTCATCCACGACAATCCATTTGATCGCCGTGGGTAGTGCGTCGATAATTTTTCCAAAATCGGCTGGGCGCTGATTGAACCGCATTTCCCAATCCACATTGAGCAAGTCGAAGGTATACGTCTCTTCCGCGCGAAGGACGTGCTGAATCAAGGTCGATTTCCCGACCCCTCGGGGACCGAATAAAAAAAACGAATAATTCGTCGGCAGCGTCAGCAATCTACGGATCATACTCCGTATTCTGCCTCAAATACGGGAGTATGGTCAATGCTGAATTAATTCGCAATGCGGGTGGGCTCTAATTCTGCGGCGGCTTCGGAGACGGCGAAGGGGTCAATTTCCGGATACAATCGCAATTTATTGCGCAGGGTGCGCACACTAATGCCGAGCGTTTGCGCGGCGTGGGTGCGGTTGCCGGTGTGTTGGCGCAAGGCTTGGCGAATCATGTCGCGCTCCATCTCTTCGAGCGTACCGACCGGCAGTGCCGATTTGCGGGGCGCGGCAGCGATCGGCAGGGGTTCCTCTTGGAAATGAATTTTTTTGATACTCGGTCCTGGCGTGAGAAACGCGGTCAGGAATAAGACATTTTCCAACTCGCGAATATTTCCCGGCCACGGATACTGGCAGAGTTGCTCCACCGCATCCATGGTGAGCACTAAATTTTTGCGGTTTTCATTGTTGAAACGATCGATGATGTGTTGCGCCAACACCGGAATATCTTCGAGGCGCTCCCGCAGTGGCGGCACATGAATCCCAATGACGTTCAGTCGGTAATATAAATCCTCGCGAAATTTTCCCTCGCGCACCCACGCCCGCAGATCGCGATTGGTGGTCGCCACAATGCGCACATTCAAATGAATTTTTTGTTCTCCACCCACACGGTACAACTGCTTTTCCTGAATGACGCGCAGCAATTTGGCCTGCAGCGCGACATCCATTTCGCTGACTTCATCGAGAAAAATAGTTCCTTTGTTGGCCAATTCGAATTTGCCGATGCGCCGATTGAGCGCGCCGGTGTAGGCGCCGCGCTCGCTACCAAACAATTCGGCCTCGAGTAATGACGCAGGCACCGAGGCACAATTGATGTCGACAAACTGATGGCCGCGCCGCCGCGACCGCTGATGCAACATTTGCGCAAAAATTTCCTTGCCCACGCCGGACTCGCCGGAGATCAACACGGTAATGTCGCTGTCGGCCACGTTGTGCAACAAACCCACCGCCTTGCGCATGGCCGGATTGCGTTGTACACTCGGCAGCGCATCGAGTTTCACAAAACTTTTTCCGCCGCCCGCGCGCGCATTCACGCCCTCGACGTCCCGCGACAGGGCGCGCTCGATGGCGGCTTCCAACATTTCGACCGGAAAAGGTTTGATGAGATAATCGACCGCGCCGCGTTGCAACGCCTCCATCGATTCGCTGATGATATCTTGATGCGACATGACAATCACCGGCATGGCGGATTGCAATTCCTGCACCCGATCCAAAAAGGCCGACATGTGGCCCTGGATGAGTGCGGCGTCGAGCAACAAGAGTCCCGCGTCATTTTTGAGATGGATTTCGAGATCGGTGGCGCTACCCACTTCGATGACCTGAAAACGGCGTTCCTGCAGATAGGACACAATCACTCGGCGCATTGCCTCTTGGCCTTCGGCAACGATAATTCTCACGGAACCCCCCACATCAGTCACGAAGAATCGGCCAAGAACATCGCCGGCACCACACAAGTGGACAGCATTCTACCCCGTTCTTCATCGAATGCAATAGCGCCGTGATGAATTTGAAATATTCGGTGTAACTGTTGGCCATGAACGTTCGTGAAAAAAAGAGATTCTCCACAATTTTCTGCGGCAAGTATCTCGCGCGGGCGCGCGGCGTGAAAGATAAATTCGCCCACGAGGTACGATGCCGCCGGGGAAAAATTGATCTGCAACGTTTGCGACTCGCCCAGCGCCGTGGCGCCCAAATACAAGAGCGTCGTGAACGCAGAAATCATGAGTCGGGCATCGACGTAACACGTCAGGTCCGCGCCACACGACTGCGTGACCACGACACCACGCTCTTTGAGCAGCGGCGCACACCGCTGCAACGCATCGTGTACCAACGCGGCAATGTTTGCACTGGCAAAAGCGGGCGAGAGCTCGGAATCACGCACCGATAAATGCTGCACGGCCCGCTCAATGCCAGCGACCGCTTGCACACCCCATTCCAAACGCGCTGCGGACGCGGAAGGTGATTCAAATTGTTGGAGTGTTTCCGACAGACACAGCTCGATCGTGCTCAGATGATTACGAATGTCGGTTTGCGCGGATTGCAGCAGACCTTGTGTCGCCGCGCGCCATGCTTCGCGCTGACGTTGTTGCGCCAAGAGCTGCGCAACACGCACCGCATTCACGGTGCCGCCTCTTTCGCCCCGCCGGTTGGTACGAGTTCCGACCGCCCCAACAATTCCAACACCTGCGTGTATTGATCGTGTCGGTCGGCGGGAATGGTCTTGAACGCATCGCTATACATTTTCCATAATCCCAGCGCCTTGTCCGGTTGATGCAGGCCGCGATAGGCGCGCATCATCAGGAACACCGTTTCCAGCGGCGGCACCACGCTGGCTTTTGCGGTCTGCATCTGTTCAAACAATGCAGAGGCCTCGTCGACTTTTTCGAACGACGCCATGAGCGCGATTTTTTCGAAGACGGCTTGGTCTTGCCACTGTTGAATCTCGATGGATGTCGAGAGCGAGTTCGCGGGGACGGCATCTTTGATGCCCGTCATGGCGATGAATTGATCGGCCTGCTCATATTTTTTAGCGCGCCGTGCACACCGCGCCCCTTGCAAGGCAAACGAAAACACCTCGTTGCCATGCACACCCTCTTTCAGCAGCTGGCCAAAATCGTCGGCGCATTCATCGAAATGCCCTTGCCCGACCGCATACACGGACTTGACCAAAAAGTAGAGATGCCGATTTTTTGCATCGATCGGCTCCTGCGACAACAACGAGAGCGTCTTTCCCAACAGATCGTTTTCTTTCATCGCACCATAGGCCCGCGCGAGTTCCAAGATGATGCGTTCTTTTTGCGCGCGCAGCAAATCCAGATCCGACAACATGCGTTGATACAGGCGCGCCCCCGCGGCCAGCATGTTACTTTCCAGATAGGCGTGTCCGATATACACCAGCATCGGCGCTTTAAATTGGGTGAGCTCGATGGCATTTTTATAGCGATCACAGACGACCAGGAATTCCCCTTGCGATTTCGACTGCCAATATTTCGGTACCGCGTCCAGCAACATGAGCACAATGACATCGCTGGCGGCGTGCGCCAATACGTCGGAGCGACGTTCGGCCAACAAGGTGGGAACGAGCGATTTCATGACGCGCATCGTGGCCGTGGTCTCGCCCAAACGCCAATGCAAAATACCTTCCATGAAACGCGCCTCGCGATGCAGCATTTCAACGAGAGGCGCGCGCACCAACTCATCCATTTCGGCCCACGCCTTGGTATAAAACGCCGTATCGGTGCCCTGCGCAATGACGCGCGCTCGTTGAACCTGCGCCGCGCTGTAAATCAATAATTTCGTGGCATCGTCGCGAATCTGATTCATGAAGGAGGTCAGTTCCCACAACGCCTTTTCGTGGTCCATGCCCGCCACCAACTGACATTCGAGCAAGCGATATTTGATGAAGGCGTCGGGAAATTCCTTCACCCCCGCGTTCGTAACGAATGCATATTGCTTGGCCGCGTCGGCAATGCGCCCCACTTGGAACAGCGATTCGGCGTAATAGAGACGCGATGATTTCGCGGCATCCACAGCGGCGGCGTCCAAAAAATCGTGCATCGTTTCGTACCATTCAATCGCCTCGGGAAAATGTCGCTGCCAGAATTGACTGTCGCCATACCGCAACGCCAGCTGCGACGAGAGTTCGCTGCGATCCATGCGATGCGCCAAATCCCACAAGTAATCTTCCGCTCGCACAAAGCGTGCGCGCATGAAATACGCCTCCATGGCGATGGAACGAAACAGTCCCGCCCATTTGGGATCCTTCAGCCAACGCGACTCTTGGCGATTGGCGAGCGCCGTACATTCCCGATATTGTTGGAGCAACAGAAACGCCACGCCCAGATTGTAACTCGCGCGCAAGGCGTGGGGCGACGAGGGAAATGCGTCGAGCGCCTGTTCATACGCATCGCGGGCCAGGGTCAAATATTTTTTCTCGCCGCTCAACGCGAGCGCGAACCATAAATCGCTCACGAGAAATTTTTTCTCCATCGCATGTTCGGAATCGGTCGTGGTGTCTTTCGCAATCGCCTCGGCAATTTCGCGATATTGCTGCGCCACGGCGGGTTCCACCACGAAGGACCATGCGCGCAACGTCGGGAAGCCAATGTCATCCCAGGAAAATTCCGGCGGCAACGGCGCCAGTTGATATGGAATTTGCGGCAGGTAACTGAGCAGATATGGTTCGTGAGTGGGCGAAATCGCGCCGATGAGCGATGCGATGGGTGGCGTGGCAAATACATCGTCGGTGTCGGCGGCGGCGGCCGTACTTTTTTGTTCCACCGGCGCCACCACAACCGGTGCGGGTTGCACGACTACAGGCTTGGCGGAATGACGCGCGCGCCCATGCGCGTGCGAACGCACATGCACACGGACCGGCACGGGGTCTGGATCCGGCATGGGCGGCAGCACCGTGGCGTGCGCAAACGATGCGCCCCACCAGCAACACGCCAGCAGCAGCGCGCATCGCCACCCGGGCTTCGTGTGCGTTAAAAAATTTCGTTGTGTCACGATCACACTCCGGCCGTAAAATAATTCATGACACGATTAATGTAATTTCGTGTTTCTGCATAGGGTGGAATGCCGCCATGACGATCCACCGCCGCCGGACCCGCGTTGTAGGCGGCCAACGCCAGCGGAATATTGTGATGATATTTATCGAGCATGCGTTTTAAATATTCCGCGCCCCCAAAAATATTTTGCCGCGCATCGAACGAATTCTGCACGCCGACAGCGCGCGCCGTCGGATCCATCAATTGCATCACGCCCTTCGCACCCGCGCGCGACACGGCGTGCGGATTAAATCGCGACTCCGTGTGCGCCACCGCCTCGATGAGTCGCGACGGAATCCCAAATTTTTTTCCGGCCTCGGCAATAATGTTGCCGATCGGACCCTGCAGGCCCGCTGTCGGCGGCGGTGCCACGGCCTGTAACGGCGCGGTCAGGGCCTCGCGCAAATAATCGCGAATCGTTTTTCTGACCGGCAGATCGGCGGTGGTTCTGGTCACATGCGCGTTCAACTCATTAAAATATGTTTGGATGGATTTCACCGGCATCTGCGGCGACAAAGCACCCGCATTGACCGCAACACCACCCAAGATTCGTCGAAACGCCGCATCGTTTCCGGAATTTTCGCGTGGCACCGCGTGCAACGCCGCATTGATCTCTGTGGTAGCAATTCTCCCCAAATCGGTGGCATCGGTTATTGGCATAGTTCCTCCAGCGCTATTTCCAACTCAGCAATTTCGATACCAACAGCTGGTGCTGATTTATAAAATGAAATTTCGACGGCACTAGGAATTTTTTTCCGGGACTACACCACAATCGACACGTTGCGCTGAGGTTCTGCGTAGATCGATTGAAATTGGCGCCGCACCAAATCCTGCGTGGTCGAAGAGATGGACGGTTGATACTCCGACGATTGCAGCACCGCGGATAAATCAATCGAGGCCCGAGTACTGGAAATATTGGTGCGATAGCTGCTGTTTTGGATCACCAACGAAGCCACACCGCTGTGCGATTGTAAAAAATCCTGCGTCATTGGCGAGTCGGCCGGCAACAAACCCGTCGCTTGACCCGCGGTGATTTCCTTCACGACATTTGTAAAATCAAAATTATCGGCGGCTGCCAGGTTATTACCGCGGATTTCGGGATGCTTTTTTAAATATTCCGACGGCTTGGGCACATTCGATTGGAATTCGCCCGCGGTCACATATTCAGCGAATTTAATATGTTCGGTGGCCGAAAAAAATGAACTCGGAAACGACCCGGAATTCACGGCCGTCGTCGCAAAACTCGTCACAAACGAATCAAACATACTTTGATACGCCGAATTATCAACCCGTTCCTTAAACGCCTTCGCGCTGGCCACCGACGTCGACAAGCCGTTCAATTTTTGCACGACATCGGGACGAGACAACAGATACGTCGCCACTTTCGGATGCTGCGTCATAAAATCGGCGTCATTGAGTGGATTGCTCGACGAAAAAAGTGCTGCGGCTTTTTTTCCAACCTCGGCATAGAGCGCTTTTTCTGGCGACGCGGAGTTGGCCGTAAATAATTCCGCCTGCGAACCGTCCCGGTTGAGGATATCGCGCAACCCGCCGGTGTTCAAAATAATCTGTGCGGAAAGCGTGGGGTCATCTTTCAAAACATTTGCGGTCAGCTTCGTGGCCGCTGCGCCGGTCAGTTGTCCGGCGGCGACATCGGCCAGCACCTGTTTCAAATCGTCCCGCGTCGCGACGGTTTTTTTCTGCAACGCCTGGCGCACCTCGTCCGAATGATCGGCCACGTACAACAAATCGCGATTGGCGCTAATGAATTTATTCGCCTCCTGCGTGGCATACATCCGCATCCGATCGATCGAATAACCAGAACGCTGCAGGCTTTCGATCGCACGCGACTGACGCTTGGCCTCCTTCGCGCGTTCGGCGCGCTGAGTACGCGCGAGGCCCAACAGGTCTGCGCCATTCAATGGATTGTTCCCAGAAATGCGTGTCACAGCCACACCATCCCTTCAAAGTATCATGAACGGATAATGTGAAATTTTCTTGAGCCCATATTTTTTTATTTTTTTATCAAATATAATTCGCTCAGTTAGCAGGTGTGCGTCACTTCTTTTCTTGAAGCAACTATGTCGCATCTGTTACAAGCGAGTATGGAAAATCCGACTGCACAGGTACTACACGACCACATCATGTTGCTCGTTGCACAACACCGCCTGGGTACTAAAATACCTGATCGGCAAAAAACCGTGCGCAGTTTACGCAAGCTCATTGCCGAGCAAATCCAGGCAACCGGGGCCGACCAGTGCGAATCACTACGCGATATTCAATTGCAACTCGCGCGACTCCCGCACGGGGATCGTGACTATTTTGATTATTGCCTACGCGAAATCGGATTGATTTTTGAACTCGCCGGACAGATTACGAAACAACACCAAGGCAATCCGGAATTGATTCGAATTTTGGTGGATGACTTACCAATCTTGCGACCGTTTGATTATGGGAATGATAAAATCGCCAACAGCTAAACATCCCCCTCACCCAACCCTCTCCCCAAAGGGAGAGGAGGTCGCTTTATCGACCGCAATTGTCACGACGTCTTCATTCACTTCTGCGTGTCCCGCCTCGACCAGAAATTTTCCACTCGCCGCACCGGCAGCGCCGTCGAACACCACCTCGCCACCGTTCACCAATGTCAAAAATTGCGTGTGGCCGGGCAACACTTGCAGTTCACCATTCACACCAGGAATCGTGACCGCGGTGACTGCGGTGTTCAAGACTTCCGCTTCAGGAGTAAGAATGCGCAATTGCATTTACGCCGCCGCCTTCGCTAACATTTCGGCCTTCGCGACCGCTTCTTCGATGGTGCCGACCAAATAAAACGCCTGCTCCGGCAGATGATCGTACTCGCCATTGATGATCGCCTTGAAACTGCGAATCGTGTCGGCGAGCTTGACATACTTGCCTTCCAACCCGGTGAATTGCGCCGCGACGAAAAACGGTTGCGACAAGAAACGCTGGATTTTGCGGGCCCGCGCCACGATGAGCTTGTCGTCTTCCGACAATTCATCCATGCCGAGGATCGCGATGATGTCTTGCAAATCTTTGTAGCGCTGCAACGTTTGCTGCACACCGCGCGCAACCGCGTAGTGTTCTTCGCCGACAATCTCCGGCGTGAGGATGCGCGACGTGGAATCGAGCGGATCGACCGCGGGATAAATTCCGAGTTCGGCAATCGCGCGCGACAACACGGTCGTGGCATCGAGGTGCGAAAACGCGGTCGCGGGCGCGGGATCGGTCAAGTCGTCGGCGGGAACGTAAATCGCTTGCACCGACGTGATCGATCCGTTGCGCGTGGTCGTAATGCGCTCTTGCAAGTTGCCCATTTCGGTGGCGAGCGTTGGTTGATAACCGACCGCCGAGGGAATACGACCCAACAACGCCGAGACTTCCGATCCCGCTTGCGTAAATCGGAAAATATTATCGATGAAGAGCAAGACGTCTTGTTTGGCCTCGTCGCGGAAATATTCGGCGACGGTCAGCGCCGACAATGCGACTCGCTGCCGCGCGCCGGGCGGTTCGTTCATTTGTCCGTAAATCAGCGCTGCTTTGTCGATGACGCCGGATTCTTTCATTTCGGTCCAGAGATCGTTGCCTTCGCGGGTGCGCTCGCCAACGCCCGCGAACACGGAATATCCGCCGTGATGCATCGCGACGTTGTTGATCAACTCCATGATGATGACGGTCTTGCCAACGCCAGCGCCGCCGAACAATCCGATTTTGCCACCCTTCGGATATGGCGCGAGCAGATCGACGACTTTAATTCCGGTTTCAAACATTTCGACCTGCGTGGATTGCTCTTCGAACGACGGCGGACGACGATGAATCGGCAGATGGACTTTCGCATTCACCGGACCGCGTTCGTCGACTGGTTGACCAACGACATTCAGAATGCGACCCAGCACCTCTTTCCCGACCGGCATCTGAATCGGCGCCCCGGTATTCATGACGTCGATGCCGCGCACCAAACCATCCGTCGCGTCCATAGCAACCGCACGCACGGTATTTTCGCCGAGATGTTGCGCGACCTCGAGCACCAAATTCCACGGTTCGTTGTTGATACTCGTGTTCGTGGTCTTCAGCGCCGAAAAAATTTCCGGCAATCCGCCGACGGGAAATTCGACGTCGACGACCGGTCCGATGATTTGGGTGATTTTTCCAATCGCCAACGCTGCGCCGTTACCGTGTGCCATATCCTGCCTCCGTTAATGTTTAATCGATTCCGATCCATTCACAATATCGAGCAATTCTTTCGTGATCGAGGCCTGCCGCGCACGATTGTACAACATTGTGAGCGCGTCGATCATTTCGCGCGCATTTTTCGTGGCGCTGTCCATCGCGACCATGCGCGCGCCGAGTTCGCCCGCCTGCGATTCCAGACACGCCTGATAAATTTGCGCGAACACCGCTTGTTCCAGCAATCCCTTCAAGACCGCGTCGCGCGACGGTTCGTACAAATAATCCACCGCGATGGACGCGGCCGTTTCGGTTGGCGGCGCCGCCATGGGCAATACGGTCGTCGCGGTAATGACCTGCGACATCGCGGAACGAAATTTATTGTAGACGAGAACCACTGCATCGACCTCGCCATTCAGAAATCGTTGCGACAGCGCACCGACCAACTCGCGCACGCGCGTGGTTTGCAGCGGATCGAAAAATCCGACGAACTGTTCGCGAGCGACTCGATGACGCGCCTTCAGGAAATCGCGCCCTTTGCGGCCGATCATGGTGCAATGCACCTCCACGCCGCGCGCAGCATAGTCTTTCCACTGTCTCTCCATTTCGCGCAGCAAATTTTCGTTGAAGCCGCCGCACAATCCGCGGTCCGAGGTGAGCACCAACAATTCCACACGTTTCACGTTCTGCACCGGCACCAAATAGGGATGACTCGTTGCACCGGCGCGCTCGGCAATTCGCAATGCAATCGCGCGCGCATGTTCGGTATACGCCCGCGCATGTACGGCCGCCATTTGCGCACGGCGCAGCCGGGCCGCGGCAATCATTTGCATCGCACGCGTGACCTTCTGCGTGTTTTTCACCGAACCGATACGCTTCTTTATAGATTTGAGTGTCGCCATAGACAATTTACGCCGCAAAAACTTTTTTGAATTCCGTGACCGCTGCCGCAATTTTTTGTTTCAGCGCATCTTCGATTTTTCCGGTCTGCGCAACTTCCGCGAGCAACGCCGCGTTCTTCGATTGTAGGAACGACTGGAAACCGTCGAAAAATTTGCCGATGGCGGTGACCGGGACATCGTCGACACCGCCGCTCGTTGCGACGAAAATTTGAATCACCTGCAATTCGACCGGAATCGGCACATATTGACCCTGTTTGAGCAACTCCACCAATCGCGCACCACGATCGAGTTGTTTGCGTGTGGACGCGTCGAGATCGGAACCGAATTGCGCGAACGCCGCCAACTCGCGGTACTGCGCCAATTCCAGACGCATAGTGCCCGCGACTTGCTTCATCGCCTTCACCTGCGCCGCGCCACCGACGCGCGACACCGACAACCCGACGTTAATTGCGGGACGAATCCCGGAATAAAATAAATCGGGTTCGAGATAAATTTGTCCGTCGGTGATCGAAATCACGTTCGTTGGAACATACGCCGTCACGTCGCCGCCTTGCGTTTCGATGATCGGCAACGCAGTCAGCGAACCACCGCCGCGCTCTTTGCTGAGTTTCGCCGCACGTTCCAACAAACGCGAGTGGAGATAAAATACGTCGCCCGGATACGCCTCGCGGCCCGGCGGACGGCGCAGCAACAAGGAGAGCTGGCGATACGCCACCGCGTGTTTCGACAAGTCGTCGTAAATCACCAACGTGTGCCGACCGCTGTCGCGGAAAAATTCCGCCATCGCGCAACCGGCGTACGGCGCCATGAATTGCAACGGCGCCGGATCGGACGCGTTCGCCATGACGACGCAGGTATATTCCATCGCGCCGTGCTGTTTGAGTTTGTCGACCACGCGCGCCACCGTGGAAAGTTTCTGTCCGATCGCGACATAAAAACAAAATACGCCGTTCCCTTTTTGATTGATGATCGTGTCGATCGCAATCGCGGTCTTGCCCGTTTGCCGATCGCCAATGATGAGTTGGCGCTGACCGCGACCAATCGGCGTCATGGCGTCGATCGCCTTCAGGCCGGTTTGCATCGGTTCACAGACCGACTGCCGCGCCACGATACCCGGCGCCTTCAAATCGAGTTTGCGCAGTGAAGCACCGACAATCGCGCCCAATCCGTCGGCGGGATTGCCCAGCGCATCGAGCACACGACCCATCACGCCTTCACCGCACGGCACCTCCGCGATGCGACCGGTGCGCCGCACTTGATCGCCTTCTTTCAGTAACGAGTCGTCGCCCATGATCGCCACGCCAACGTTGTCTTCTTCCAGATTCAGCACGACCCCGCGAATGCCGTGCGAAAATTCCAGCAGCTCACCCGCCATGGCTTTGGAAAGCCCGTTGATGCGCGCGATGCCGTCGCCCACCGAAATGATTTCGCCGATTTCGTCGCCCGCCACGACCTTGCCATAATCTTCAATGTGGCGCCGAATGATCTGACTGATTTCTTCCGCTCGAATTTGCATAATCCCCGTCTCCTTACTCTGCGCGCAAGAGATGCTCCCGCACCCTGCGCAATTCCGCCGCAATACTTCCATCGAAAATCTCGTCGCCCACGCGAATCATGACACCGCCCATCAGTTTCGCGTTCACATCGGCCACGACTTTCACCTGTTTGTGTTTGCGCTGACCAATCACACGTTCCACTTCACCCAAAATTTGCGCGTCGATGAGCGGCGACGCCGTGGTCACAAACGCCGTGACCAACCCGGCCGCATCGGCCGCCAACGCTTGATACGCCCGCACCAGCGCGTCGAAGCAAAACAGACGGCGTCGATCGATCAAGACCTTGAGCAAATTTTTGGTGGCGTCTTGGAGTTGCAGATATTTCGCCAAATCGTCGACCACTGCGTGGCGATTTTTTAAAACAGATTCCTCGTTCGACAACGTCGCGAGCAAATCCGGAACCTGCGCCGCAGCATCTTGCACCTTCAGCAAATCTTCTTGCATCGGCCCAACCGCATTGCGCGCGACCGCCACTTCAAAAAAAGCCTTCGCGTAGCGTCGTCCTAAAACTGCAATCGACATAATCAACCCTTGAATAATGTTGCCGCCCGGAGCGCCAGTTAGTGCGTTGCTCCCAAGCGACTGATGTAGTGTTTTGCGAGACGCCCCTGATCATCGGGGGTGATGTGCTCACGGAGAATGCGTTCGGCCATCACGATGGCGACATCGACGGCGGTCGCCCGTAACGCTTTTTTCATACGTCGGACTTCTTGCGCAATCATTAAGTCCGAATCATTTTTCATTTTCTCGGCAAAACTGTTCGCGCGTTGGACGATTTCGGCACGTTCCCGCGCGCCCTCTTCCAGAAAACGCGCGTGGAGCGCCGCCACTTCCTTCGCAATATTTTGCAACGATTGTTGGATGGCATTCGCCCGTTGCTGCGCGGTCACTTCGGCGGCGCGTGCGTCTTCTATGGATTGGCGCAAGAGCGCGGCTCGGGTCGCGAAGAATTGTTGGGCAGGTTTGCGCAACACCAGAACGAGCGTCGCCACAAAAATAATAAAGTTAATGACGCTGTAATAAAATATTGTCGGCACCGGCATAAATTTAATTCGCCTTCCCGATCAGCATGGGATCTCGCTCTGGCCCCTTGGCAACGTCGCCAACCGCCTCTTCCAAACTTCTTTCCAACACGCGTTCCGCAATCGTGCGCCCAAAATCTGCCGCACTCGCCGTAAGTAACTGCTTGGCCGCTTCCACTTCTTTTTGCAGTTCGCTTTTTGCCGCGTCCATTTGCGCCAGCGCCTGCGTGCGGGCGGCGTTGAGAATTTTGGTCGCCTCGGCGAATCCGGCCTGACGTTGTTGATCTTTGGATTGTCGCGCCTCGTGTAAGGCCGCATCGATTTTGGTGCGGTACTCATCTTCAGAAGTCGCGGCGCCGGCATTCAGCTGCGTCGCGTGGTTGGAACGCAGCGTGGTGGCGGCATGGCGCGCGTCGTTCAGACGAATCATCGGTCTCAACAACAACGCAGAGACAATCACCAAGACACCAAAAAAAATCGCCGCCTGAATGACTACGGCGGTGGGAGAAATTGCGAGAGACACTTCGAGACCGAGCATGCCACACTCCTCGTCCGGTAACTATTAGAGAACCAAAACACCTTCATGATCTTCGTCGTCTTCCTGATGCAACGAAGGAATCGATTGCGACGACAGCGGCAACTTCACATCGTTGTTGTGCGGCAACACCGCAGAACCATCGGCCTGCTCGGCCATTTGACATGTGCCCTGAAACATCACACCATCTTCGATGCTCATTTTTTTTGTTTTGATGTCGGCGGTGACTTTCGCTGGCACGCGCATTTCAATGCGCGACTTCGCTTCAATCTGTCCGTCGATTTTTCCGTAGACGATTAAGGTGTCGACCAGAATTCTGGCCTGCACGCGCGCTTCCGTGCCGATTACGAGCGTTCCATCGGAATACACTTCGCCGCGAAAATCGCCGTTGATCTGCACCGTGCCGTCGAAAGTCAGTTTTCCTTCGAAGGAACACCCCTTATCGAGCAGCCCGTTCACCTGATCGTGGCGCGGTGGCTGCAGGCGGGCAACTTTTTCATTATTGTTTTTGGCGAACATGTCTTATCCTCCGGTCGAATCGCGATGTGCGGCGATCCTCCTATAGATCCTGTCCACATCTTGCAAGGAATAATATTCGATTATGATGTGTCCCGACTTGGCGTTCTTCGGTTTCAATTCAACCTTGGTCCCGAGCGACTTGGTCATCTCGTCCGTAATGAAACGCAACTGCGGCGTCATGTGTTCCGTGCGCGGCGGCATCGCCTGAATCCCCGCAGCGGCGCGCCGTTGTTGCACCATTCTTTCTACATCGCGCACGGTCAGCGTGGATTGAATAATTTCTTCTCGCACGGTCATTTGGTCCTGCACATTCGCGAGTCCGAGCAACGCGCGGGCGTGCCCCATGTCCATGCGACCCTGCACCAAGTCGTCCTGAATAATTTTTGGGAGCTGTAACAATCTGATACTGTTTGTAACCGCGACGCGCGATTTCCCAACCCGCTGCGCCACCTGTTCCTGCGTGTAACTATATTTTTCCGCCAACAACTGAAACGCCTTCGCCTCTTCGATCGGATTGAGATCGTCGCGTTGCAGATTTTCCACCATCGCCATCTCGAGCATGGCGTCTTGTTCCACGTCGTGTTTCAACGCTATCGGCACTTCGGCCAGACCCGCCAACTTCGCCGCCCGCAAACGGCGCTCGCCGGCAATCAATTCATAACGTCCACCACCAATGGATCGCACCACGAGCGGCTGAATGATACCGCTGTGCCGAATAGACGCGGCCAGTTCTTCCAATTTTTGATTGTCGAATTCCGTGCGCGGTTGTTGGCGATTCGGAATGATGCTGTCGATATGCACCACCGCCGACCGCTCGTCCAACACTGGCGCTACTTCAACGGTCGCCACGCTTTCGATGCTACTAATTTTCGGAAGATTCGGAATTAAAGAGGCCAGACCCTTACCTAACGCCTTGCGTGGCAGCATCATGTTTTCCTCCGGTTATAACATCTGATGAGAGTCTCAGCGGGACGCGCTCCATCAACTCGTTGGCAATCTCCAGATAGCGCACAGCACCCGGCGATCGAATATCGTACAAAATAATTGGCAACCCGTGGCTCGGCGCTTCCGACAAACGTACATTGCGCGGCACCACCGCCGCAAAAACTTTTTCACCAAAATGGGATCTGATTTCTTCCGAAACCTGGCGACACAGGTTGTTTCTGCCGTCGTACATCGTCAGAACGATTCCAACAATTTCAAGACGATCATTCAGATTATCTCGCACCAGATCGACCGTACGCACCAGATCCGCCATTCCTTCCATCGCGTAATACTCGCACTGCACCGGGATAATCACCCCATCCGCCGCGGTCAGCGCATTCAGTGTTAGGAGTCCCAGCGACGGCGGACAATCAATAATCACATAGTCAAAATCGTTGCGAATATTCTGCAACGCCTTCGCCAGAATTCGCTCCCGCTCGGCGATCTGCGTCAATTCAAGCTCCACCCCAACCAGATCAATATTGGAGGGCACGATATTTAAATGCTGCAACGGCGTCTCCGCCACGACGCCTCCAAGAGAAGCGTTCCCAACCAATACGTCGTAGATACTTTTTGTAATATCATTCTTATTGATTGAAATGCCGCTGGTGGCGTTTCCTTGCGGGTCCATGTCAATCAGCAACGTCTTTTTTTCGGCCGCGGCCAAACACGCCGCCAGGCTCACTGCCGTGGTAGTTTTGCCGACACCACCCTTTTGGTTGCAGACCACCAGAACGTTTGACATAAGATTGATTCCACCAGAGACAACTCAGAAACCCAGAGCAGCAATTAACCTATTCAACACTCAGCGGACAAGAAAAAAATAGAGCGTCAGTTTCATGTGGAACGGATACGTAATGCTGGCGGTCACTTATTGAGAATATACTCAACCAAATAGTGAGTTCTATTTTCAAACGAAACGCCGTACGGAAAAATTTCTGGACCAATCAGACGTGTATATTTCTGCGTAATCGCAAAATCAGCAATCTCTTCCGGATGGCGATCTCCCTTCATTGCGAGCAGTCTGCCACCGGCCTGTAAAAATTTACTACCGATGGCGCCGAATTCACGAAGCTGCCACACCGCCCGCGAAATCACGACATCGCAAGGACCCGTCCGATGCACAATCTCTTCGGAATCCGCCCGCCCATCAACAATGGTCAGTTTTTTCAATCCCAATTCCCGCTTCACTTCACGACAAAAATTACAGCGTTTCGTGAGCGAATCCACCAACACCACCTCGCGGTCTGGGTGCATTATTTTAATAATAATCCCCGGCAAACCAGCGCCAGTGCCCAAATCAGCCAATTTGGAGAAATCCCCTATAAGCGTGTTGACCGCCAGACTGTCGGCCACATGAAACCGCCAGAGATAGTCTGGGTCGGCGTTTCCAACTAGTCGATAGACGGCGTTCCATTTGATAAGGATTTTGAGATAGGCCTCGATCTGTTGATACTGGCGCTCGGTCAATGCATATTGCGCTTTAATCATTTCCATACGCCGCCGCCTACGCCGCCTGCGATTTGAGGTGAATCATAAGAATGGAAATCGCGGCTGGGGTCACCCCAGAAATGCGGGCCGCCTGTCCGATGGTTGTCGGTCGCACCGCCGTCAGCTTGAGTCGAACCTCGTTGGAGAGACTGGGAACCGTCGCGTAATCGATGGTCGCTGAAATCTGTATCGATTCATAATTTCGCATCTGTTGCACAGACTCCTCTTGCATTTCGATGTACCCGGCGTACTGAAAATTGATCTCGGCCTGCTCAACGACCGTTGGTTCTAAATTTTCTAATTTCAACAATTTCAAAATATTAATAAGTGCCAATTCAGGTCTTCTGGCCAAAACCGACGCCTTCGTGGCCTTTTTGAGCGGCTGCGATCCTTGTGTAATCAGCCATTCATTTACGGGGGCGGTTGGGGTAATAATGTTGCTTTCGCATGCCGCGAGGAGTTCGTCGAGCTGCGCTTGCTTCGCCGAAAACTGTGCAAAATCTTCTGGAGACAATAGACCCAGTCGATTTCCCAACTCACACAAGCGCAAGTCGGCGTTGTCCTCGCGCAGTAACAACCGATATTCGGCGCGCGACGTGAACATGCGATACGGTTCTTCGGTACCCTTCGTAACGAGGTCGTCGATGAGCACGCCAATGTAGGCCTGCGCGCGGTCCAAAACAACGGATGCTCTCCCTTTCGCCAAACAGGCCGCGTTAATCCCCGCCATGAGTCCTTGCGCCGCCGCCTCTTCGTAGCCAGAAGTCCCGTTGATTTGCCCGGCATGAAATAATCCCGCGATCAATTTCGTTTCGAGACTGGGGAACAATTGCTGCGGCAAGATAAAATCGTACTCGACCGCGTACCCGGGCCGCATGACTTCTACCTGTTCGAGACCAGCAATACTGCGCAGCGCCTCGATTTGCACCTCGACCGGCAGCGACGTGGACACCCCGTTCACATAAATTTCCTGGGTGTTCAGCCCTTCCGGTTCGAGAAAAATTTGGTGCCGATCTTTGTCGGCGAAGCGCACGACCTTGTCTTCAATCGAGGGGCAATAGCGCGGGCCAATTCCCTCGATTTTGCCAGAATACATGGGTGATTCGTGCAAATGGGCGCGGATGATCGCGTGGGTTTTTGGGTTGGTGTAGGTCACGAAACATGGCACCTGCGGCAACGGATGCGCGGGCGCAAAAAAAGAAAACGCTGGTGCGGGCATGTCGCCATCCTGTCGTTCCAAATTCGTAAAATCGATACTGCGGCCATCGACGCGCGGTACGGTACCGGTTTTCAGGCGACCCAATCGGAATCCGGCGTCGAGCAATGTTTTCGAGATACCGCGCGCAACCGCGTCGCCCGCGCGTCCGCCGTCGTAGTGGCGTTGCCCGTAATGCATCAGTCCGTTCAAAAATGTTCCGGTCGTGAGCACGACCGTGGCGGCGCGAATGGTCTGTCCAAATTGCGTGACCACGCCAACGACGCGATGACTCTCAATCAGCAAATCTTCCACCGAGGCTTGTTTGGTGTGGAGATTCGGACAACGATCAATGACCTCTTTCATGCGCATCTTGTAATGATTGCGATCGCACTGCGCCCGCGTGGCGCGCACGGCGGGACCTTTGGTCATATTCAAACGACGAAATTGAATGCCCGCGTAATCGGCGTTGCGACCCATTTCGCCACCGAGCGCGTCAATCTCGCGCACCAGATGTCCCTTCGCAAGCCCGCCAATCGCTGGATTGCAGCTCATGTGGCCAATGGTGTCGAGGTTGTGCGTCAAGAGTAGCGTGCGCGCTCCCATGCGCGCGCTGGCCAGTGCGGCCTCGCAGCCCGCATGACCACCGCCCACCACGATGACGTCGTATGCATTGGATTGTGACGAAACGGATTCCATAAAAGTGTTGTATCGCCTACTCGAGGCCCGATTATTTTCCAATGCAAAATCGACGGAAGATTTCGTCGAGGAGATCATCGTCGGTGACGTCGCCCACAATGCTACCCAGATGTTGACTCGCACAGCGCAGGTGCTCGGCAACAAATTCCGCAGAATTGAGTGAAACGGCCTCTAGTGCCGATTTTAACGCATTATTACATTTTTCCAATGCGTCGCGATGCCGGCGATTACTAATCACGACACCGTCCGTTTCCACGGCGTGTTGCGTTCGCAACGCCACCAACAGCGCATCTTTCAACTGAGAGAGCCCGTCGCCCTGCAGAGCCGACCCGAAAAGAATGGGCGCACCGGGAATGAGTGTGTGAATTTGCGCGGGAGTGACCGCACAACCTTGATCGGATTTGTTGCACCACACAATACAACGCTCCGGTTGGATCTCTTGAAAAATGCTGCGATCGGCTGCAGTCAGTGGTCGACTGGCATCGAGGACAATCACGCGCAAATCGGCGGCCTGTGCGAGTGCGCGGGCGCGATCGATCCCGATTTGTTCAACATCGTTTATGACGCAATCCTGCGATGAGCGCAGCCCAGCAACATCGGTCAGGCGCAGGGGGATTCCGTCGACTACGATAATCTCTTCCAAGGCATCGCGCGTGGTGCCCGCCACATGATGCACGATGGCGCGGTCGCAGCCAAGTAGGGCGTTGAGTAGCGACGATTTGCCCGCATTCGGCGGACCGACCAACACCACACGCGCGCCTTCCCGCGCCAATTTGCCTTCCTGATAAGTTGCCATTAAACCACTCAAAACAGCCAGTAGGGTGCCGATTTGGCCTGTGATGTTTTCGTGTGCGAGCAGCGCCACATCTTCTTCGGGAAAGTCGATGCTGGCCTCGACGAAGGCGCGCAGGCCGGTCAGCTTGGTCAGACATTCTCGCAAAGGCTGCGACAATCGACCTTCCAAATGTTCCTGCGCGCGCCGCACGCCAACGCTGGTGGAACACGCAATGACATCGGCCACGGATTCCGCCTGCACCAAATCGATGCGGCCGTTCAAAAAAGCGCGCCGGGTAAATTCGCCGGGCGTTGCGAGGCGCGCCCCGGCGGACAGACACTGTGTCACAATCAAATCCAGAATCACCGGATTCCCGTGACCATGAATTTCGACGATATCTTCGCCGGTGTAGGAGGCGGGGGACTGAAAAAAAACCGCAAGGACTTTGTCGATGGGATATTTTGTGGACAAATCAACGATATTTCCCAAATAAAATCTTCTACTTAAAAAGTTATCCCCATTTTCAACTTCGCTTGTCCACATTTTTCGCAACACCGCGAGTGCGTGCGGTCCACTCAAACGGACGATGCCAATCGCGCCAGATCCGGGTGGCGTCGCGACGGCAACGATCGTGTCATTTTGGGGCAGATACCGCATAGCGCGGGCTTATCGACCGCCCGCACGAGCGCGTCAAGCAACAATCATAACGCTTTGCGTCTACAATCATGCCGCACTGCGTATTTCCTAATGTAGAGGATTAGGCTAGCTATGCTGGAGCCATGATGAAACACCCCATAACCACTGTAGCGATTTGCCTGCTAGCGGCCTGTTCACAGGGTTCTACGCCCCCGGAGGTCCAATCGTATTCGTCGTCGGCCACGGTTCCAACCGCCGCCGCCAGCACTGCCGCACTGCATAAACCGTCCGTGACGGAATCGTTGGAACGTCATGTCGTACATCTTGGTCCGTTCGATTTGCCAGCCCGCACCACACCCGAAAAAATGCGCGACAAACCAGCACGCGCCACCTTTCATGTCGATCAAGCCATGTGGATCACGGGATTTGAACCATCGGTCACCGACGGCGCAGGCAATTCGCTGCCGGGCGAGCTGGTGCATTTGGCCATCATGGCGAATCACGGCGAAACCAATCCGTTGTGCGAAACAGAAAACACCGGCAACCCGATTGCAGCCGTCACGTCGACCATGAAGTCGATTAACATCCCGAACGGATTTGGCTACGCGGTGCTGCCCGACGACGCGCTGGAAGTCACGCTGGTGTTGCACAATCCCACCGACCAAAATTTCAACGACGTGCATTTTAGTTTCACCCTCGTGGGTACACCCATGCAAACCAGCCAGCCGGTGCAAGATGTCGCGCCGCTGTTGCTCGATTCCGATCCGTGTCATCACGCGCCGTTGGCGGTGGAACCGGGTGGTTACGTCCACAACACGCATCGATTTACCATTCCGGCGGCGGGCAGCGTGATTGGTGCGTATGGACTGTTGCAAGATTTTGGCGTCGAGGTTGGCCTGCAGAAGGAAAGCGAGAAAACACCGTTTTGGCAGGCGGCAGCGAAGATCAACGAACATCATCAAATTACCGCGTTGCCCACCTACGACGGTGAACCCGTGCCACTCAAGGCGGGCGACGGCATTATTCTGAGCGTGTCGTACCAGAATTCTTCTGACCAATGGTTAAACGACGCGACCGCCGCCGCCATGATTTACATGGCCCGTGGCAGCCAAGACACATCGCCCGCCGCCTCCAAACCCTACCACCGCAAATCCGCCGAACCCGCCGTCGCCGTGCAATCGCTGTTAATGAAATAATATTGGGATACGTGGACTGTTCTCTACTGTTCTCTGTGGGTAGACTCGCGTCGACAGACTGCCTTTCTGCTAAGTCATTGATTCTGCGCCTTTCATACCACGTGACAAAGTCACGTGGTATGTTTATCACGTGGTATATTTGTTACGTGGTGCAATTGCCACGTGGTGCGAGCGCATCAAAAAACGGTGAGGTCAAGGCAGCGCTTGCGGATTGCGCCTCGGCGAGTCGTCCTCGTAATCCGGTTGTTCCACTGTCCTAATCCTCATTCCTAATCGAGGTCGAGGTCGAGGTCGAGATCGGTTGTGTGTCAATGCCGATTTCGATCAAGATTACGAGCCCGATTTGGATTACGAGAAAATCGATTCCGTCACGCATGCGCACTGGCAATCGCAGATGCTGCGTGTGGTGAAGATTCTTTACAGAATGAAGAACCCCGCCCCAGGGGGCGGGGTATCTCAAGGAAGACATTTTGATTTTTGCGTGGCAAGCCACGGGGAATCTACCCAAGGGTCTAACGCCACAGGCGCGCTGAGGGGGAGCAAGCAGGCAAACTTCAG